>Ga0307477_10000088_pt1 | contig 134527 bp, 110 predicted proteins | sample atmos_gasesECM2C_FD_203316 | JGI IMG/M metagenome (GOLD analysis project Ga0307477, IMG submission 203316) | Hardwood forest soil microbial communities from Morgan-Monroe State Forest, Indiana, United States - atmos_gasesECM2C_515 | ecosystem: Environmental > Terrestrial > Soil > Temperate... | reverse complement strand
GGGGTACAAAACCTTCCCAAATTCCACCCCTGCCAAAAACGATTTAATAACACCCGATTTAATAACACTAGGAGCAATCATAATGTCATCTTCTTCAGATTCTTCAGACAGATATTCCAGCAAAACTTGTGAAATGCGAAAGGTCAATGGAGATCCCTGCACCTCTCCCGCTCTAAACGGCAAGAGGTTTTGCCACTACCACGACAAAATGGGACCATCGCCCATCAACATCGACAACGACGCCATTCCCTCCTCTCACGTCTACCTCCCTCAACTCGAGGATGCCGCCTCCATCCAATCGGCCATCTCGGAAGTTTGCGAGCTCATGCTGCACCGCCGCATCGAGCCGAAAGAAGCTTCAGCCCTGTTCTACGCCATGCAGGTCGCGTCCTCGAATTTGGTCCACAAAAATCAAACGCGAAATTCGGAGACGAGTTCTCCCCCACCAGCCTCGTCCGAGCCGAATCCTTTGCCACCCGGAACGATTCAGGCATGTGAGCAGCCGCGACGTCGCAATCGCCGCCTGCGTGCCTGATCACGAGAGGACGAACAATGGAAACTATGCCACCGCAGTCGTCACCTTGCGCACCGCCAACGACAGCATCACGCGCGTGACGCCGCTGATGATCATGCTCACGCCGACCAGGATGCCTATCGCCCAGGCGGAACTCGACGGCCATTGCATGTAGATCATCAACCCCAACAACAGGGTAATGATCCCGTCAACCAGCACCCAGCCCGTTCCTCTCGCCGGGCGCATTTTGAAAAACAGAATGATGTCCAGGACGCCCTCAATCAGAAAGAGCGATGCCAGGACTAACGTAAGCGATGCGACTCCCAGCAAGGGATGAATGATCAGGTACGCACCGAAGAAGACATATGCGAGCCCAACCAGAATCTTCCAGATCATGCTGCCAGCTCCATGAGCCCGAAAGGCGACTATGAGGTGGACCACGCCTGCTAAGACGATGAGCCAGGCTATGACCGCGTTGACCGCGACGGCGGCAAGAAATGGCGAGCCAATCGCCACCATGCCGAAGACGATCAGCAAAACGCCCCAAACGATTGATAACGTCGAAGCCTGACGTACGATGTCGACCGGAGTTGTCTGTGCCATAAAGGCCTCCTTGAAAAGGCGGACTAATCCTACTCTCAAACCGCCAATTGCAGGATGGCATTTTATGTAGGACGCCCGCATCTTCCTCAGCAACCTCGCCTGGCATATCATCACAGGCCATAACCGCTCGCGTGCGCTACAATCCGCTCATACACTGAACTCTGTGAATAGCGATTAGCAAGTTGCCTGGAGGCATATATGGAACTCGGGTTTCCTGTGATAACGGTTGCCATCGTCATTTTCGTCATTTACCTGCTGAGTTCCATCAAGATCCTGGCCGAATATGAGCGTGGCGTCATCTTCCGCCTTGGCCGCCTGATGGGCACGGCTAAGGGTCCGGGCGTAATTCTGGTTTTCAGCCCGATCGATCGCATGGTCCGCATTTCGCTTCGGCAGGAAGCGCTCGAGGTTCCGCCGCAGGACATCATCACGCGCGACAACGTCACGTTGAAAGTGAACGCGGTCATTTTTCTGCGCGTGATCGATCCCAATAAGGCGGTCGTGGAAGTCTCGAATTATGCCTACCAGACTTCGCAGTTTGCGCAGACTACTTTGCGCTCGGTGCTTGGCGAACAGGAACTTGACGAATTGCTCGCTCATCGCGACAAAATTAATCTGCGGTTGCAGAGCATCCTCGACACGCACACTGCGCCTTGGGGCGTGAAGGTCGCCAACGTGGAAGTCAAGCAGGTGGATATGCCCGAGTCCATGTTGCGGGCGATGGCCAAGCAGGCCGAGGCGGAACGCGAGAAGCGCTCGAAGATTATTCATGCCGAAGGCGAGTTCTCCGCGGCGCAGCGACTGGTGGATGCCGCGCATCTTTTGTCATCTGAACCCGCCAGCATCCAGTTGCGGTATTTGCAGACGCTCACTGAAATCGGTGTCGAGAAAAACACGACGGTCGTGTTCCCGGTGCCGATCGATTTCTTCTCCGGCATCCAGAAGTTGCTTGGGGGTTCGCCTAAACCGGCTACGCCGGCAGGAAGCTAGCAGGGTCGGAAAATATCAGAACTTTCAGCGGCTCGGAGTGTTTGAAAGTTGAGAGGTTTCAGCTGTTAGAGGTCAACAGTTCTTCCCATGTCCACGGCGCAGCAGGATACGGAGATCACGCTCGGCACCGGCCGCATGCTGGCCATTTTTTTCACTTTTATTCTGGTCTGTGCTCTTTTCTTTTCGATCGGCTTTTCGCTCGGCAGAAGAACTACTATCGCTGGCGTTGGCAGCTTCGGGATTGCTCACGGTGGAACTCCGGCGACCATCGTTCGGCCCTCGGCCGCAAAAAACGACGCTCCCCAGCCCACGCCGCAGTCTGGCGATTTTAGTTTTTACAAGGCTGTGGGCGAGAAGAATGCTAACGCCGCGCTCGCGCCTCAGGATTCGAAGACGCTACTAGCCGCCGCAACTACGACGACCTCAACCGCAGCGACGTCAACTACAGAGCCGTCAAAAACCGCTACTGACGCCGCAACCGCTGCGCCCTCGAGCGCCGGTTATTATGTACAGGTCGCGGCGGTCAGCCGGCAGGAAGACGCCGAGGCGCTCGTTGAGGCGCTGAAGAAGAAGCAGTATCCGGCATTCACAGCGAACAATTCTACCGCCGACAAGTTCTATCATGTTCAGGTTGGACCCTATACCGAACTGAAGGACGCCGAGGCGATGCGCGCTCGTCTGATCGGCGATGGGTACAACCCAATTGTGAAAAAGTAGAGGAGATTTTGTAATTTTGGTAATTGAAAATCACAATCCACGGGTTTCAAATTACCAAATTACTCAAGTACCAATTGTCTCTTCTGTTACCCTTCCTCATCATGGCTGACGCCGCGCCTAATCTAGATCGTTTTCTGCACGCCATTGCCGATCCCACGCGCCGCCGGATTCTGAGCGCGCTCAAAGAAAAAGGGGGATGCTCGCTGGACAAGGAAACCGGGCTCTGCGCCTTCGATATCGAACAGCGGGTGAAGCTGGCGCAGCCTACCGTTTCGCACCACATGCGAATCCTGGAGAAGGCCGGCGTGGTCGAGGCGAAGAGAGAAGGACATTGGCGCTGGTATCGACGCAACGAAAAATTGATTACAGAAATGATGCGAGGATTGAAGGGACAACTTTAGGCAGTTCGGCTGCGGAGTATGCGCGTGAGCACTCTGTCGTCCTCCGGGACTAGCGTCGCCATTCCACTCTACCCCGCGCTGAAGCGCGGGCTAAGCTCGGGCGCCCCTCCGGGGCTGGAGCCTCGGAGATATGTTTCACTGGGTGGCCCGAAAAAACGAATTCTCACCCAGACACTATGCTCCCGCGCTCGCCATAGAGGCTTTGTCTTCGTTCTTGTCTTTATCCTTATCCTTCGTCTTCATTGCGGGCTTGTCTTCCCTCTGCGCCAGCACGCGGACCTGTGAGATCAGGTCGGCCACTTCAAACGGCTTCGCCAGCGAGGGCACACCCTGCTCGTGCAGGAAACTTCGAGTCTCCGCATCGGTCACAGTGGAGAACGTCAGGAGCAGCCCTTTCTCCATACCGGGACGATTCTTTGCGATCCACTCATACATCTCGCGCGCGCTGCATCCGCCCGGCATTCGACCATTCATCACAATCACATCGAAAGAACTATTGCGTAGCTTCTCCTGCGTATCTTCCACGCTCATGGAGGTCGTGACTTCGGCTCCCGCACCGACCAGCACATCTCGTTCAAATTCCAGGACCGCTTCTTCGTCTTCGACGAGCAGCACGCGCCCTACCAGCAGCGATTCTCGCCGCGTAGGGGCCACCGTCTCCGGCAACGGGGGTTTCTCGCTCGCAAGCAAACGGACGGCAATCGTCGCTCCGCCCTCTTCGCGGTTGCGCGCTATGATTTCCCCGCCATGTTCCTTGACGATCCCGTAGCAGATGCTCAACCCGAGGCCCGTTCCCTTGCCTACCGACTTGGTGGTGTAGAAGGGATCGAAAATCCGGCTTGGGTCCTTGATTCCCGGACCACTGTCGTCGAACTCGACGCACACGTGGGCGTCTTTCTTGAAGACGCGCACTTTCAACAGACCGCTGCCGCTGCCTTCTACCATGGCGTCAAGCGCGTTGTTGATAATGTTCAGGAAGACCTGCTCCAGTTGATGGGGATCGGCCACGACCGAGGGCACGACCTCGGGTATTTCGCGTTCCAGCGAGACGTTGTTGACCCTCAAGTCGTATTCGCGCAGCGTGAGCGACTCTTCCAGCACCTTGCGCAAATCCACTTCCTGCTTCTGCGGCTTGCGCTGGCGTGCAAAGGAAAGCAGATTCTGTACTACGCGGTGAGTCCGCTGGGCCTGTTTGAACAGCTTGCGCACATAGTCGGCTGAACGCGGATCGAGGCCCGCACCTTCCAACAGTTGCGCGTACCCGAGGATCGCGGTCAGCGGATTATTCAACTCGTGCGCCACACCCGAAATCAATTGGCCGACGGCCGACATTTTCTCGCTTTGCAGCAGTTGCTCCTGCGTCCGCCGCAAGTCTTCGTAGGCGCGGCACGTCTCCTCATAGAGCTGCACCTTTTCGATCGTAGTCGCCAGTTGCCGGCTGATGGCGACCAGCAGGTTCTCATCGTTACTCGAATAGTGACGATCTTCCTTGCTGGCAATACCCAAGATGCCGATGGGCCTGTCCTTGCTCCAGAGCACAACCCAGATCCAATAGGGCAACCGGTCTGCGCATATAAACTCCACCACCGCCGCCGGGAGGTGCGGCAGAAAATCCTGTGTCACCACTTCCGCGCGCGAGCGCATCACGAGATCGCCCAGGCCTTCCGGAAAGACGACTTCGGCCATGCGCACACGCGCCTCGCTGCGCGGGCCCCAACCTGCGCGCCGCCGGTAGGTACCCTCCGGTTCGGCTGCCAGATAGACCGAACCTGTCTCCGCCCCAAACAGCGAGATCACTTGACGCAGCGTCAGGTTCAGAATTTCATCCAGATCGAACGACTGGGTCGCGATGACTGCCATCGCATTGAGCGCGTTCAGCTCGCGGTTGCGGCGTCGCATCTCGTCTTCCGAGCGCTTCTTCTCCGTGATGTCGAGAACGAAGCCCTGATAGCGCTCAATTTGTCCGCCCGAATCGCGCGTGGCAAAGCAACTCTGCGCCACTGCCAGCAGCGTGCCGTCTTTGCGCCGCACGGTAATTTCAAAATTGCGCACGTAGTTGTGCGCCTCGATTTCCTTGCGAAAAGCGTCTCGCTCCTCGGCCACCCCGTGGAGCACGCTCCCCATATCGAGCGTCATTAATTCGTCCCGACTGCCATAGCCGAGCATGGTGACAAAGGCATCGTTGCAGTCGAGCAACTTGCCGTCCGGTGTCGCTACGAACACACCTTCTTGCACCTGCTCAAACAGCATGCGGTACTTTTCTTCCGCCACTTGACGCGCGGTGGTATCGTGCACCACGTGGATGGTTCCCTTTTGCTGGCCCCCCTGCTCGGCATACGATGATGTTGAAACCACCGACTGCCCGCCAAAGCACGGATCGATTCCTTCCGTCAGCCCCGAACCGCGTTCGCAATACGGACATCCGCTCCAAGAGCCCTTTTGCGGCAGAACTTCTTCGCAGAAATGGCCCAACACGTCGGCCGGCGCCTGTTCCAGCCGTTGCAGCAGGGCTTGATTTGTCTTGAGGATGCGGAAGTCCGCGTCGTGCGCCAGAATCAGATCCTGGATGGAATCGAAGGTATTCATCCACTGCCGCTGCGAGCGCAGCACCTGCTCCAGCAAGCGCAGATTTTCGACAGCAATACCCAGCTTCTGCGCCGCCGTTTCCAGAAACTCCAGTTCTTCCTGGGTATGGCGACGGCTGCCAGCACAGCCGAGGGACAACATCCCGATCACCGTCTTCTTACCCCGGACCGGCAGTAGCAGCACATGATGAATACCGTGCTTCCCCAGTTGTTCCCGATCCTGCTCTGACATCTCCGAAGCGGTTATCACTGCCACCCGGTTTTCCTGGAGGACGCGGGCCCGGGTTCCATCCGTGCCGCCTTGCCCAATCCCCGACTGCCCCAGGGCTCGCAGAAATTCCGGCGAGAGGCCGGCATGCTGCGTGGGCACCAGACGGTCGCCTTCCATCAAATGGAACCATGCTGCCTTCGCTCCGACTACAGCTTTCAGTTTTTCCAGCGCGGTCTGCATCATCGGGGCATGATTCTGGCCGCGCGCAATGGTAACCGTCAGCTCGTTCAGGACTGCCAGCCGACGCGTGCGCAGTCGCGAGTCGTCCAGCACGATCAGCAGGATGCTCGAACCGAACAACACTTCCGCGAATAGGTAACCTTCACTCGGAATATGGCTTGTGAACTTAGGCCAGTTCAGATTCAACGTCAGTAGCCCAGCGCCGAACAGGAACGGCCCCGGCCCAATACGCCCGAACCGGTACCGCAGCAGTTCGATGGCTGCTCCGGCTGCGATCAAGCGGCAGGATATTTCCAACCCCAGACCGAGGGTCTTCGAATCAGGAAAATAGAGCGGCCGCATCGCGGCGCAGACCATCAACACCCACGAAACCGCCACCAAGGCCGTCAGCGCCCGCCGCGCCTGCGCCGCGATCAGCGCCGCCGCCGCCAATAAGGCCATCGCCAGCACGAAGTCGGCTTGAGCGAATGCCGCCATCGACTTCGACGCGCCGTGCAATTCCCCAGCACCTGCTACCCACAGAAACGCTCCATAGGCGACCCAGCCCGCTCCCCACGCCAGCAGACATCTCTCCCGAAAGACGCGGAAGAAGAGCAGGCTGACGACGACCACGATCAGAGCGGCCGTTTCCCGCGCCGTCAACCACGGGCCGGTCAACACGCCAAGCGAATTCCCGAATAGCCCGGCAGGATCCATAGACTCAGCACACAAACGATCAACTCATGAACGATCAGCACACAAACGATAAGCGGACAAACACCTAAGCTCTTTGAATATCATGCTCGCAGCCCGTCGTTACCGGATTTCCGTCTCCTTTTGGTTACTTTCGGAATGTGAAGTCGTAGCCTAAAATGAGCGATACATTCACTCAGCGCCATGCCTAATGACCGAATTCTCGTGGTAGACGACGAGGAGACAATCCGCGAGATTGTCTGCTCAACGCTCGGCGGAGCCCATTTTCAGACTCGTTCGGCCGCTAATGGAATCGAAGCCCTGGCCATTCTTGAATCGGGGGACGAATTCGATCTCGTCCTTTCCGACCTGATGATGGCCGAAATGGATGGCATTGCCTTCTTGGAACGTGCCAAGGAACGTTACCCTGATATGCACATCGTAATGGTCACCGCAGTCCACGATATTGGGGTCGCTCTCCAGGCGCTGCGTAATGGGGCATACGACTATCTCCTCAAGCCGTTCGAGCGGGAGCAACTGCTGGCCACGGTTCGCCGTGCCTTGGAGAATCGTCGCCTCAAACGCGAAAATGATGCCTACCGTACCAACCTCGAGGCGCTCGTTGCCGCCCGTACCCAGCAATGGAAAACGGCGCTTTCCAACCTGGAGAAGTCCTATGACATCACCCTTGAGGCCTTGGGCGATGCGCTCGACCTCAAGGACAAAGAGACCGAAGGCCATTCCCGACGCGTGACCGCCTACACCATCGCCATGGCGCGCAAAATGGGCCTGCCGAAAGAAGAGATCAACGTGATCGCCCGCGGAGCGTTCCTGCACGACATTGGCAAGATGGCCATTCCCGACTCCATCCTGCTCAAGCCGGGCAAACTCACCGACGACGAAATGGCTACCATGAAGGAGCACTGCTATCTGGGCTACAGGATCATCTCCCGAATCCCGTTTCTGGCTGAGGCCGCCGAGATCGTTTACTCCCACCAGGAGCGCTATGACGGAAGTGGCTATCCCCGCCGTCTGAAGGGCGATGAGATACCCCTCGGCGCGCGTATGTTCTCCATCGCCGACACCTTAGACGCCATGACCACGACCCGCGTGTACCGCCCCGCACAGTCATTTGAGGCAGCCCGCAAGGAAATCGAACTCTGGTCGGGAAGACAGTTCGATCCCGAAATCGTCAAGGTATTCCTCGAAATGCCCGACAACATCTGGGAAGACCTGCGGAAAAACATCAATGGGCAGGACCCGAATAGATCTAACCCGGGTTTCCCGAGAGTGTAGCCAGAGAGTTTCTAGCGCCGCACACCCCGGGCTGAGCGTCCGACGCTGAACACCCAACGCTGCATTTCCCGCCAAGCGCCGGGCATCGTTTTGCACTCGTCGCCTCATCCAACCTGACAGTGAAGTCAAACCAAACGGTCCCCACTTCGGTTTGTGTGCTGCCGTCCTGGGGTAGATAACCGGTACCCGCCAGAATGTGCCTGGTTCACATCTGGCGGGTTTTATTTTTGGCGCGCCACTGGTCTTAGAGGCGTTGGTGGCGGCGTCTCCGGTAGTGCCACTTGGCCTTCATTGTCCCGTAATTTTCTCGTTTTACTTCTTTCAATCGCAACTCGGGAAGATCGTCGCGTTCTAACAACAGAGGAGTATAACGGGAGCTTTACATTCGTTTTCCGTGTGCAGTTTCATGCAAGCGAGGTGCATCAAGATGCAGGAGAGCTTCCGATGAAAACCACCAGTGTCACCCTTTGCGCCGTTCTCATTCTGAGCTCCGTCTCGATTGCGCAGAGTCCAACGCTCAACCCCGTGCCCAACACCATTTTCGTGGGCGCCGTTGGCAAATTTGAAACCGCGCCGGATACCGCGCTAATCCAGTTCAACATCTCGGCCCAGGCCGACAGCGCGAAAGACGCCTACGACCAGGCCGCCAAACAAGCCGAGGCCACGCGCCAGGTTCTGCGCGCAAACGGGATTGATCCCAAGTCGGGGGAAATCGGCTTATTCTCTGTGAATCCGCAGTACGACTGGAAAAACCCGAAGCATAGGGTCATTGGCTACCAGGTCACGACCAGCGTCAGCCTGAAGCTCAAGGATTTTTCCAAGATCGGTCCAGTCACTCAGCAGCTTGCTGAGGTCAGCGTCAGTGAAAGCCAGTCGCTCAGCTATACGCTGGACTCGATCGACGAGGCCAAGAGCAAAGCCGTCGCCGACGCCTACTGGCGCGCCCGCAGTTCCGCGCAGTCACTCGCCGCCGCCAGCGGACCCACGCTCGGCGAACTCTCCTATGCATCCGTCGATACCTTCGAGAACATTCGCGTGATGGCGCCCATGCAGCGCCGTGGCATGCCCATGGCGATGGCAGCACAAGGCCCCGCCCCGACCGAGGAATTCTCGCGTCAAAATGTGACGGTCACCGCGCACGTGAACGCCATGTTTGTATTGAAGTAGCTGGTGTGGCGCGGACACTCTGGTCCGCGAAAACATGGAAGAGAAACGAAAACGGAGTTACTAAGCTGCCGAATTGTAATCCTTATTTCGATCACTAGTCGTTGCGAACAATGACCTCACGTCTTGAGGAAATCCGGCTCGGATCCACAGTAACTTCGCGCTGAATCTCCATCTCGATCGATGTTCCCGGCTCCAACCTAACGTCGGCGCCGCGCGAGAGCATGCCAATCGCCAGGCCGGTGACTCCTCCAATTCCCGCTCCGATGCCGGCTCCCTTCCCTCCGCCGGTTACCGCGCCGATCACCCCTCCCGTGGCTGCCCCTTCCGCGGCTGACTTGGCTTTCCTTCCGACTTCGCTATCCTGGCGGATCGTGCCTTCTGAATCTTTCATCGACGTCTTCTCCGCCCCGGGCGTATTCTCCACCGAGCCCCCGAGTATCACCGTATAGCCACTGGGATAAATCATCGAGGTGAAGTGGATCAGCAACTCGGCGCGCCCCTTTACATGCCCACCGCGTTGCACGCGCGTGATCTTCCCCTGGATGTAGGTCCCCGCCGGAATCACGACCCGGTCGTTAACCACAAACGGAAAGGCAGTCTCCGCATATACCGGGTCCCCGTCCTTAGCTGTCTTCGTTGAAATTGCCTGCTTCAGTGACAGCGGAACCTTCGTTCCCGCAGGAATGGTCAGCATAGGCTTGCCAGCCTCTACCGAAGGCGCAGCCGAGTCCGTAGCCAGCGACGACTGTGCGGCCGCAATTCCCGCCACCAGCAAAACCCACATACACGCAGCACGGATTCTCATCGAAGGCTCACCTCTTCAAGATAATTTTAGTAACACGCTTGCAATCTCAGATGCGGCCGAGGGAGTCTGAGTTAGCTGAGAAGCAGTTATCGAGCGTGCGTAGGGACAGCCGCCCTCGGCTGTCCACCTAACCACTACTCCTTCGCGCCCGGTTCTCCAGCACATTGCCCATGAACTGCGACTGCAATTTGTGCGCGCAGCCCTCGCCGCAAACATGCATCGCGCCTTCCAGCACCGCGAGTTTTTCGTCCCACGGCGCCAGATGCATTACTGGCACCGCGTAATCGCCAAACGAGCTCCACATCACCCACCAGCGGTCGCTCGCGCCTTTTAGCACCCCGCAATTGGGGCCGGCGCAACGGTAAAACGGACTCGGAATGAGAAGTACACTGTCGGACATGGCTAACCTGGATACTCTGGGTGATTGTAACTGAGGAGTCCGCGCGGGGCTATGGTTTATACGCCATCACTTGTACAACAAATACTTTTCCCGCAGGCGCACAAATTCCTCCAGCCGATCCTGCCAGTCCTCGGCAATCCTTCTCGGATCCTCTCCCGCCCCAATCGCATCGAGTACACTCTGATTCACCAGCAGATCCGTCATTCGCTCCAGTTTGAAGTCATTCGGATACAGCCTATGCAGCGCCGACGCCAACTCAATCCCCAATTCCGGCGATTCCAAAGTATTCCGATCCAGAACAATAAGGTTCACACCTTCGCACCGTTCCCCGGCGTAGTTACTCGACGATGGAGTGAAAACAATCGGCACGAAGCGCACACTCTGAATGTCGCGACCGTTTAAGTAAGCTGCCAATTCCCTGCTCTTCATCCAAGGGGCGCCCAGCACTTCGAACGGCGTATCGGTGCCGCGGCCAACCGAGACATTCGTCCCTTCGATCATCGCCACTCCCGGATAAAGCGTCGCCTCGGTCAGACTCCGCAAATTGGGCGACTGATTCACCCACCCAACACCGGTCGAATCGAACCAGTCCCCGGGCTGCCAGCCTTCCATCGCAACCACCTCGAGCCGCGCCCCAATATGCCGCTCGGCGTTGAACATTTTCGCCAGCTCACCCAGAGTCATCCCGTGACGCGGCGGTTCAGGAAAGTAATTCGTAAAATTCTCGCGTCCGGCATCGGACACCGGCCCCTGCACAAACGATCCGGTAATCGGATTCGGACGATCCAGAATGATAACTTCGACTCCCGCCTTAGCCGCCGCTTCCAGAAAAAATCCTGTTGTAGTTTCGTATGTGTAAAAGCGCGCACCCGCATCCGCCAGATCGATCACCACCGCATCCAGTCGCTTGAGCACGTCGATCGGCGGACGCCGCGCCGCGTCGCTTGCCCCGTAGACGGTGTAGACCGTAACTCCGATCGCCGCATCCTTCGCGTTCTTATTCTTGATATCCGTTGTATCGAGCGTCCCGGTCACCCCATGCTCCGGACTGAAAATTGCATCGAGGGAAATCCCAGGCACGCTCGCCAGCACATCAATCGTTCGGTGCCCGTCCGCGTCCACTCCGGTCTGATTCGTCAGCAGTCCAATGCTTCGCGGAGCCCCGCCCCGTGCCGGATGCAGCGCTGCGAACTTTGTCTCCTCGAGCACATCAATTCCCGTCTTCACCGTTCCATTCCGCACTGCCAGCCTGCGCGCCGCGCTCTGCATTTCGTTGTAGCCGGTGATCGCTGCCACTCGCATCTTCTCTGCCTGGGCCGGATCGAGCCCCAGCGCGGCCGCCACCGCCGTCGCTACCTTCGTCCGAAGCGAGATCGCGTTTCCCTTCTCCTTCGTCGGCAGCGCGTTCATGTGAACCGCGTTCGTCAGCAGCACGACATACGTCTTCGTCGCCGGATCGATCCACAGCGAAGTCCCCGTGAATCCGGTATGCCCGTAGCCGCCCACCGGCAGCAGTTCTCCGCGGTTGCTGGAAAGAGGAGAATCAATGTCCCACCCAAATCCGCGTAGCGCCGTTCCATTCACTGGCTGCTGTGGTGCAGTCATTTTGGCGATCGTAGCCGGAGTCAGGACGCCACGCCCGCCATCGAGCAAACCCTGCGCAAAAAGCGCGAGATCGTCCGCAGTAGAAAACACTCCCGCGTGCCCCGCCACGCCACCCATCCGGCGAGCCGTTGGATCATGCACCACTCCACGCAGCATGTGATGGTTCTCATCCTCTTCAGTTGGAGCTATGCGAGATTGCCGCGACGGCGGAGGAAGGAACCGAGTCTCCTTCATGCCTAACGGCACAAAAATATGTTTCGATGCGTACTCGTCGAGCGATTCGCCCGAAAGTCGTTCCACCAGCGCTCCCAGCACGACGAAATTGACATCGCTATAAATAAATGCCGCTCCTGGAGCCCACTTCGCTGCGTCCTCAAACGCCATCCGATAAGCCGTCTCCTTCCCCTGCCATGGCTTCGTCAAGTCCAGATCTAGAGCCAGCCCCGAGTAGTGAACCAGCAACTGCCGGATCGTAATATCCTGTTTGCCGTTCTGCCCAAATTCGGGAAGGTACTTCGCGACCGGATCGTTCATCCGAAATTTTCCCTGCTCCCAAAGTTGCATGATAGCCGGGGTAGTCGCCAGAACCTTCGTCATCGACGCGCAATCAAAGATCGTATCGAGCGTCATCGCCTCCCGTCGAGGTTCAATCGCCCGGCTGCCATAAGCCTTGCGATATATGACCTGCCCGTCGTGGCCGACGATGAGGACAGCTCCGGGGATCTGCTGCTGCGTGATCGCGTCGTTGATGATGGGATCGAGAACGGCGAGTCGGGATTCCAGCGAAGTCTGGGAAAACGCCGCGGAAGAAAACAGGAGAGCGAAGAACAACAGATTTTTTGGTAAGTGTTTCATGTCTGCTGTGACTCTACATGACCGCGGAGATGCGGCTCAAGGCTTAACGGTACTAACGATGCCCCCAGAGTAACTCCCCCGTTTGCCTCCACTCTCGGCCTTTGCTATAACCCCATCAGTTCACAAAATACCCTTGAACCTGACGCTGCCCAATCGAGAATCCGGTTTTTCCTTCCTCGCGCGTAATTTCGCTGCGCAGGATGATCGCTTCAGTAGCGCGTTCGGCGTCCTGGAAAAGGCTATCGCCGCTCACGCCTTCCCCGCCTGTTCGCTCGCGGTTGCCGTCGGCGGAGAACTCGTCGCCCACAAGGCCCTCGGCCGCTTCACATATGATCCGGCTTCGCCCGAGGTCACGACGGCGAGCATCTTCGATCTCGCTTCGCTGACTAAAGTCGTCGCCACGACGGCCATGGCGATGGTCCTCTACGAGCGCGGGCTGCTCGATCTCGAAGCCCCGGTGACTGCTATCATCCCCGAATTCGCCGGCGCGTCGGACAGTCATGATGCTCGCCGCCGCGAAGTCACGCTGCGCATGCTGCTTGCCCACAGCTCCGGCCTGCCCGCCTACGAAAAACTTTTCCTGCGCGCCAAGACTCGTGAAGAACTATTGCGAGCCGCCTTCACGACTCCCCTTGCCGCTGCCCCCGGTGCGCACGCCGAATACAGCGACATCGGTTTCATCATTCTCGGCATCGTCCTCGAACGCCTTGCCGACGAATCGCTCGATGTGTTCTGCCAGCGCGAAGTCTTCGGTCCGCTCGGGATGACGCACCCGACTTTCAATCCCGCAGCCACCTTGAAGAACTCCATCCCGCCAACCTCCGACGATCGCACCTTCCGCCACCGCATCATCCAAGGCGAGGTGCAGGACGAAAACGCGAGCATCCTCGGCGGCATTGCCCCACATGCCGGCCTGTTCTCCACCGCCGAAGATCTGGCCATCTTCGCTCATACCATGCTCAACGGCGGACGCCCGATCCTCCGATCATCGACCATTGAACTTTTTTCGCAGCGGGAATCCGCTCCCGAAGGCACCTCCAGAGCTCTTGGCTGGGACACTCCATCCGCGCGCTCGCAATCCGGAAAATACTTCTCGTCCCGTTCCTTCGGACACCTCGGTTATACGGGCACATCTTTGTGGATCGACCCCGAACGCCAACTTTCGATAAGCTTGCTCACCAACCGCACGTGGCCCGACTGCCAGAACCAGGCAATCAAACAGGTACGTCCGGCATTTTGCGATGCGGTGGTTGAAGCCCTGGAGAAGCAAGCTTGAAACACGACGCTGCGAAGCGCAAAATCTTGAACCGCCGAATGAAGACCGTAGAACTCCGCCACCTCGGTACCGAGAAAACAAACTCCGCCTCCATCGATCTCGATCGCAAGTCGGCGCTCGAAATCGCCCGCATCATCAATGCTGAAGATGCCAGGGTCGCTGCTGCCGTGAAGGGCGCTCTCCGGCAAATTGCGGAAGCGATCGATCTGATCGCCGCCGCGCTCTCCCAAGGCGGACGCCTCATCTATGTAGGTACCGGCACCAGCGGACGCATCGCCGCTCTCGACGCCGTCGAATGTCCTCCAACCTTTGACGTGAACCCGCGCCTGGTCCAATTCATAATCGCCGGCGGGCCGAAGGCGCTGGGATTCGCGGTGGAAGCCGACGAAGACTCCCGCGAACTGGGCCGCAAAGAAATCGCGAAGAGAAGGCCCACCAAAAAAGATGTGGTCGTAGGCATCGCTGCAAGTGGACGTACACCCTTCACCATAGCCGCGATCAAGTATGCGCGCTCTCAAGGCGCAAAAACTGTTGCTGTCGTCTCCAACCCGAAATCACCGCTAGGAGCAGCCGCGCACGTGGCCATTGTCGCGGACGTCGGGGCGGAAGTTGTCGCTGGCTCCACGCGTATGAAAGCCGGCACGGCGCAGAAGATGATCCTGAATATGCTCTCAACCGGCGCGATGACTCGTCTTGGTTACGTCTACGGCAACCTGATGGTCAACCTCCACACGAAGAACGAGAAGTTGCTTGAGCGCGCAGTGGGCATCCTGGAAGAAGTCGCCGGACTCAATCGTGCAGCGGCGCGTAAGCTCCTCGCCGCCGCAGGACACCGTGTTCCCATGGCCCTGGTGATGGCCAAGGCGGGAGTGAGCCGCGCTCGCGCTGCAGCTGTGTTGAGAGAATCTCGAGGTCAAGTGCGCAGAGCGATAGCGCTGGCAAAGCCTATGTAGCGCCGGCGGCCGCTTTCCCCTGTGCCCCCCTGTGGACCTCTGTGCCCCCTGTGGTTATGCTTTTGTCGGAGCACACTGAACTCCACTCGATATTTCGAACCGCCGCGGTCTCGCAATCGTAGTTAGAATGAAAGCGGCGCTTAATTTTCAGGCAAGCACTCAAGCTATGGATAAGCTCGTAATCCGCGGTGGCAACCCGCTGCTCGGCACGGTCCGAATCAGTGGCGCTAAGAACGCCGCCCTCCCTTGCATGGCGGCGGCCCTGCTCACCGACGAACCGGTGATTCTCGAAAACATTCCGCAAGTGCGCGACATCGAGACCACACGAAAGCTCCTCGCCGCCATGGGCGCGGAAGTCGAACTCGGCTACGGACGTGCTCATCATCGGACGACCATTTGCGCGCGTACGCTGTCCGCTCCTGAAGCGTCCTATGAACTGGTCAAGACCATGCGAGCCTCGACGCTCGTCCTCGGACCGCTGGTAGCGCGCTGTGGACGCGCTCGCGTCTCGCTGCCTGGCGGATGCGCCATCGGTGCGCGCCCTATCGATCTGCATATCAAAGGCCTCGAGCGTCTGGGTGCCAAGATCACGCAAGAACATGGCTACGTCGAAGCCACCACTGATCCGATCAATGGCGATCGCCTCAAAGGCGCCGAAATTGTCTTCGACAAAATTACCGTCACTGGCACTGAGGACCTCCTGATGGCCGCCACGCTTGCCGATGGCGAGACCATCATGCAGAACTGCGCCCGTGAGCCGGAAGTCGCGGACCTCGCCGCGCTGCTAAACGCCATGGGCGCGAAAATCCATGGCGCCGGCTCATCCACGATCGGGGTAAAGGGCGTCAACAAGCTTCATGGCGCCCGGCACCGCATCATCCCCGACCGCATCGAAGCCGGAACCTTCATCATCGCCGGAGCCCTCACCGGCGGGGATCTCAACGTTGCCGGATGCGATCCCGCGCACCTCACCGCCATCCTGCAGAAGCTCGCGGAAGCCGGCGTGAAAACTGTGGTCAAAGCCGACTCCGTCCGCGTCATGGGCGATCAGCCGCTTCACGCGGCCGACATGAACACCGAAGAATATCCTGGCTTCCCCACCGACATGCAGGCGCAATACATGGCGCTCGCCACTCAAGCCGAAGGCACGTCGATCATCGAAGAGAATATTTTCGAGAACCGCTTCATGCACGCGCAGGAACTGGTGCGCATGGGCGCGAACATCAAGATCGAAGGCCGCCGTGCCATCGTCCGCGGCGGAACTCCGCTCAGCGCCGCCGCCGTACTCGCCTCGGACCTGCGCGCCTCCGCCTCGCTCGTGCTCGCCGCGCTGGTCGCAGACGGCGAGACCATCATCGACCGTGTCTATCATCTGGACCGCGGCTACGAGAACATCGAAGAAAAACTGAAAAGCATAGGCGCCGAAATTCGCCGCGTAGGAAATATCTTCCCCAAACGAGCCGCCGTCCCCGTCCAATTGTGACAGGTAACGATAGTAACCTTCGGACCCCTTCGCAGACCGCAATCAGGCCCCGCAAGGCGCGCCTTAACCAGTTAGGATCACTCTCCTTGAATTGAGGCCCTCTGGGTGACTTTGGTAATTCCGCCTTCGTCGCTCGCCTGTGGGATAACTGAATGCGGGCTCGTATGAGTCCCGCGGATTGAAGATACGAAGCGTTGTCGCACGCCGGTGGCGCTGCCAGGAACCCAGATATGAAGGTTGTCGTTCTGTGCGGTGGATTAGGTACCCGTCTCCGGGAAGAAACCGAATTCCGGCCCAAACCTATGGTGGAGATCGGAGGCCGTCCCATCCTGTGGCACATCATGAAGATGTACGCCCACTACGGAATGCGCGAGTTCATTCTCTGCCTCGGATATCGCGGCAACATGATCAAGGATTACTTTCTGAACTACGAAGCCATGAATAGTGACTTCAAAATCTGCCTTGGGCGCGAATCGCAGATCGAGTTCATGGGCGCTCACCACGAACAGAATTTTGCCGTCACCCTCGCCGACACCGGCCTCGAAACCAAGACCGGTGGCCGCTTGCAGCGCGTTGCCCGCTATCTTGAGAACGACGACACGTTCCTTCTTACTTACGGCGACGGTCTCAGCGACGTCAACATCAGCAGCCTGCTCGACTTTCATCGCCAGCACGGCCGCCTCGCAACCGTTACGTCAGTCCCGCCCATCTCTCGCTTCGGAGTGCTCGAAACCGACGCCCAGGGCCAGGTTCAGCGCTTCATGGAGAAGCCCAAGGCCAATGGCCTGATCAGCGCCGGCTTCTTCGTCTTCAACCGGCGCGTGCTCGATTACCTTGGCGGGCCGGAGTGCATCCTCGAACGAGAGCCTCTGGAGCGACTGGCGCGCGAAGGTCAACTCATGGCCTATCGCCATGACGGATTTTTCTTCGCCATGGACACTTACCGCGAATATCAGTACTTGAACGAGCTCTGGGCGAGCGAGCAGACGCCATGGAAAGTGTGGACGGAATGAATTCATTCTGGCGAGATCGCTCCGTCTTCGTCACCGGCGGCACCGGGCTGCTGGGATCGTGGCTGGTCAAGCAGCTTGTTGACGCCGGCTCAAGTGTGGTTTGCTTGGTACGCGACTGGGTTCCGCAAAGCGAACTCGTGCGCAGCCGACGCATTGAGCAAGTCAATACCGTACGCGGCGATGTTGTCGACCGTGACCTGATCGAGCGCACCCTGGGCGAGTACGAAGTCGAAGTTGTCTTCCATCTGGCGGCCCAAACCATCGTCGGCATCGCCAATCGCAACCCGATATCGACCTTCTCCACCAATATCGAGGGCACCTGGAATCTGCTTGAGGCTTGCCGCCGTTCTCCAAAGGTCTCGTCGATTGTCGTCGCGTCCTCCGATAAGGCCTACGGCGACCAGGAGCATCTTCCCTATACAGAGACGATGCCTCTGCAAGGCCGTCATCCTTACGACGTCAGCAAGTCATGCGCCGATCTGATCGCCCAGACCTATGCCGTCAGCTACAACCTGCCGGTCGCAATTACGCGTTGCGGAAATTTCTATGGTGGAGGCGATTTGAACTGGAATCGCGTGGTGCCGGGCACGATTCGCTCCGTTATTCGCGGGGAACGGCCCGTGGTGCGCTCCGACGGTAACTTCGTCCGCGACTATTTCTACATCGAAGATGGCGCAGCCGCATACATGCTGCTCGCCGAGCGCCTCGCCTCTTACGCCGGCCTCCGGGGCCAGGCTTTTAATTTTTCCAATGAAAGCCAGATCAGCGTGCTCGATTTGGTTGAACTGATCCTGCGGAAGATGAAGTCCTCTCTTCGCCCGGAAGTGCTCAATCAGGCGAGCAATGAAATTCGTCATCAGTTCCTTAGTGCCGAACTCGCCCGCACCATGCTCAACTGGCGACCCCAGTTCACTCTCGAGTCGGGCATTGATCGCACCCTTGCCTGGTATCGTGAGTTTCTGGGCGCGCCTGCGGCGATGGCGCATGCAGGCAGTGGATAACTCGATGGGACGACAATGAGCAAAACTGCCAGCCAACTCCGTGACGAAATCGGCGCGCTCGTGAAGCAGTACTATGAAGTCGCCCTGGCCCCACCAACGTTCGTGCCCGGCCAGAGCAGCGTACCAGTCTCTGGCAAAGTGTTTGACAGCACCGAGCTCGAATATCTGGTCGAAGCCTCGCTTGATGCATGGCTCACCACTGGCCGCTTTGCGGCCCAGTTCGAGCGGGATTTTGCCGCCTTCATGGGTGTGCGCTGTGCTTCGCTCGTCAACTCCGGATCCTCGGCCAATCTCGCGGCGCTCTCGTGCCTCACTTCGCCGTCGCTCGGCGACCGTAGGCTCACTGCTGGAGACGAAGTCATAACCGTTGCCGCCGGGTTTCCCACCACCGTTAATCCGATAATTCAGAACGGGCTCGTCCCGGTTTTCGTTGACGTTCAGGTTCCAACTTACAACGTTGATGTGACTCAACTTGAAGCCGCCGTCTCCGATCGCACCAAAGCCATCATGCTGGCCCACACCCTCGGCAACCCGTTTGACGTCGATACGGTCATGCAGTTGGCCGCCAAACACAATCTCTGGGTGATTGAGGATTGCTGCGATGCCGTTGGATCTATGTACAAAGGGTGTGGCGTTGGCACCTTTTGCCATCTCGCCACCACCAGCTTCTATCCCGCACACCACATCACCATGGGCGAGGGCGGATGCGTTCTCACTCAGTCGCCGGCGCTTAAGAAGTTAGCTGAGTCTTTTCGCGATTGGGGCCGTGACTGCTGGTGTGATCCCGGGAGGTCCAACACCTGCGGTTGCCGCTTCGAATGGAGGCTGGGCGATCTGCCCAGTGGATACGACCACAAATACATTTACAGCCACATCGGCTACAACCTCAAGGCGACCGACATGCAGGCCGCGGCTGGGGTCGCGCAACTGAAAAAACTTCCCGGGTTCATTGCGGCACGGCGCGCGAACTTCGCCAAACTCTACGCCGCCCTGAGCGATCTCGACGACATCTTCATCTTGCCCGAAGCCACCGCGCATTCGGAACCAAGCTGGTTCGGTTTTCCCCTTGCCGTGCGCAAGGATGCGCCCACCAGCCGCAGCCAGGTCGTGCGTTTCCTGGAATCCCGGAACATAGCCACCCGCCTGCTCTTCGGCGGCAACTTGCTTCGTCAGCCCGCCTATCGCGACATTCAGCGTCGCGTGGTCGGCAATTTAGACAACACCGACTTTGTAATGACCAACGTCTTCTGGATCGGCCTCTACCCCGGCATCACGCAATCCATGATCGATTACGTGGCGGAGGCCTTCCATCAGATTCCAAAAGCCGCCTCCGCCGTTCACGGAACATAGGCTATACGACCATGAGCCACGAAAACGCGACAAATCGGCTGGCGCGGGATCTCGACAACATCCTCGCGCGAACCGAGCCCCTGTGGAAGGAGCTGCGCGGCGAGCGCATCTTGATCACGGGTGCAACCGGATTTTTCGGGTGCTGGCTGCTCGAGAGTTTTGCCTGGGCAAACCGCCGGCTGGACCTCCATGCTCATGCGGTTGGACTGTCGCGAAATCCGGGACTACTTGCGGAGAAGGCGCCGCACCTGGCGCGAAATCCAGCGATCGTGTTGCACGCCGCCGACGTTCGTCACGGCGGCTTTCCGAATGGCACCTTTTCACACGTTATCCATGCCGCAACCGAAGCCAGCGCAACGCTGAACAACGAAACCCCCATGGTGATGTTCGACACCATTGTCGAGGGGACCCGCCGCACGCTGCAGTTTGCCATCGCCAGTTCCGTAGCGAGGTTTCTGCTCGTCAGTTCAGGCGCGGTTTACGGAACCCAGCCACCACAACTGACACACGTTGGAGAATCGTTCGCAGGTGGGCCTGATCCTCTCGAGCCTGCCTCGGCCTATGCCGAAGGCAAGCGCTCCGCTGAGATGCTATGCTCGCTCGCTGCTTCGCCTCGCTTAGCTACGACCGTAGCGCGATGCTTTGCTTTCGTCGGTCCTTACATGCAACTCGACGCGCATTTCGCGATCGGCAACTTCATCGCCGACCGCCTGCGGAAACGCCCGATTCGCGTCCAAGGCGACGGCTCCCCGGTGCGCTCGTATCTTTACGCCGCTGATTTAACGGTCTGGCTCTGGACCATTCTATTCAGGGGACAGTCCCGCCGCGCGTATAACGTCGGCTCCGAAGAAGGCTTGAACATAGCTGCCCTCGCACGCAGAGTCGCCACCGTGCTGCCACCGGAACTTGATGTCAACATCGCTTCGACGGCCATAGACGACGCCCCGGCGCACCGCTACGTACCCTGCACGGCTCGGGCGCGCGAAGAACTAGGGCTCCGCGCCGAAGTGTCATTGCATGACGGCATCTTCCGCACCCACGCATGGTCTACGGGAAATACATTGTCTGAACAAAAACCTTCCCGACCAGAGGCAATGGCTCGAGGGACCCATGCATAGCGCCGCCACTCTCAGTCCTCAAACGCATCGGGCGTGCGGCGTTTGCGGCGCAACAGGCAATCCAGTCCGCCATCACCAGCGCTTCATCGTACCCGACGGCTATCCTCTTCCTAGCGAATATAACATCGCCGTCTGCCGCGGCTGCGGTTTCGTCTACGCTGATCCCGCCGCCACCCAGCATGACTACGATCGTTTCTATTGCGAGTGGTCGAAGTACGACGACTCAGCGACGGCGACCGGCAGTGGCGTATCTCCGTATGACGCTGCGCGGCTCACGGTCACTGCTTCCGACATCGCCCGCGCTCTGCCTTCACGAGCGAACACCATCCTCGATGCCGGCAGCGCCACGGGCGGCTTGCTCACCGCTCTCCGCGACCAGGGATTCACGGCGGTAGCCGGACTCGATCCATCGCCGCGCTGCGCCGCCGCGTGCCGTGATCGCGGCTTTGAGGCCTATGTCGGGTCCATCGCGTCGGCTCCCGCGCACATGCCCAAGTTTGATTGCATTGTGCTCAGTCATGTGCTCGAACACGTCTACGACATCGCCAAATTCTTCGCCGCCGCCCGGCGTCTCCTCGCGCCAGCAGGCTACTTGTATCTCGAGACTCCCGACGCCGCCCGTTACTGTGACTATCTCTACGCCCCGTTCCAGGAATTCAATACCGAGCACATCAACCACTTTTCCGCGCGTGCGCTGGAAAATGCCGCCCGCCACTTCGACTTCCAGCCCATCATGGTTGATCAGAAGGTGCTGCGGACGGCGGAAGACATGCGATACCCCGCCGTCTTCGGTCTTTTCCGCGATAGCGGAGCAACTGCGGAAAAGTGGTCCGTCGTTTGCGATCAAGAGTTGCCGTCCAAGATCGCCGACTATATCCGTCGTTCCGCCGAGCACATGGAAAGGATCGACGAGCACCTAGCGAGGCAGCTCGCTACCACCCGGTGCGTCCTCCTGTGGGGTGCAGGGCAATTCGCCATGAAGCTCCTCGCCCTACCCTGTCTCGCGCGCGTTCAGGTCCGCGCTGTGGTGGATAGCAATCCTATTCTCAGAGGGAAGACGCTGGCAGGTGCGCCCATCGTTGGTCCGCAGGAAATCGCAGGCACCGATGAGCCGATCGTCATTGCCACCTTGCTGCACGCCGACGAAATCAGAGCTCGCATCCGCTGTCTTGGACTCAGCAACCCTATTTTCTCGCTGCTCCCACACACCCAATCCGGAATCCAATCCGAGGGTCACGCCGAGGTCCGCCGCCTGTGAAGCTTTCCGATTACATCGTCGGGCAGCTCGCGGATTGGGGCGTGCGCCACATCTTCCTCGTCACCGGCGGCGGTGCCATGCATCTCAATGACTCCATTGGCCACGAGCCGCGCATTCAGTACGTCTGCAATCATCATGAACAAGCTTCAGCAATGGCCGCCGAGGCCTATGCCCGCGTCAGCGGCCAGCCCGGCGTGATCAACGTCACCACCGGTCCCGGCGGCATCAACGCCCTCAACGGAGTGTTCGGGGCGTGGACCGACTCCATCCCGATGCTCGTCGTCTCTGGGCAGGTTAAGCGCGAAACTTGCATGCGCTCGCAGGGCATTACTGGTCTGCGTCAACTCGGAGACCAGGAAGCCGACATCATCGCCATGGTCGCCAACATCACCAAACATGCGGTCATGATCAATGACCCACTCTCCATCCGCTACCAACTCGAGCGTGCCTGGCACCTCGCACAGAGCGGACGGCCTGGTCCTTGCTGGCTCGATATTCCGGTCGACGTGCAGGCCGCCTCCGTCGATCCCGCGAATCTTCGCGGCTACGATTCGCAAGAGCAGATCGGGCATGATGCGAATCGGCTGCACTCTGAGTGCCTTGAAGTTCTCGACCGTGTTAGCCGTGCAAAGCGCCCAGTGATCCTCGCCGGCACCGGCGTTCGTGCCGCCCACGCAGTCGCCGAGTTCGACGAACTTTTTCACCGCCTGGGCGTGCCCGTTGCCACCGCCTGGACCCATGACCTAATCGCCTCCGACGACCCGCTCTTCTGCGGTCGCCAGGGTACTATCGGTGACCGCGCCGGAAATTTCACGGTGCAAAATGCTGACGTTCTGCTGATCCTGGGATCTCGTCTGAATATTCGCCAAACCAGCTATAACTGGCAATCGTTTGCGCCGCGCGCCTTCAAGATCCAGGTCGATATCGACTCCGCCGAGTTCCACAAACCTACCATCCAGCCGGACATGGCCATCCACTCCGACCTCAAACCGTTTCTGCAAGAACTGCTGGCTCAGTGCGACGCCGCGAACTATCGCGCAGGAACACACGCTCCGTGGCTCGCCTGGTGCCGCGATCGCGTGAAACGGTACCCGGTCGTACAGGATCACCAGCGCCAACCTGGGCCGCCCTTGAATCCCTACTACTTCGTCGAGCAGCTCTCAACCAAACTCGCTGATGATGACGTTATCGTGTGCGGCAACGCAACCTCGTGCATTGTCCCTTTCCAGACCATGCGTTTGCGTAAACATCAACGTCTTATTTCCAACTCCGGATCTGCCTCCATGGGTTACGACCTGCCCGCTGCCATCGGAGCGGCCTTCGCTCGTTCTGGGAAACGGGTCATCTGTATCGCGGGAGATGGCAGTATTCAAATGAACATCCAGGAGCTACAAACTGTAGCTCATCATCACTTACCGCTTAAGATATTTGTCCTAAACAATTCCGGCTATCTTTCCATGCGCATGACGCAATCCGGATTCTTCCAACGTCTCACTGGGGAGAGCGCATCGACTGGTGCCTCCCTTCCGGACATGGTCAAGATAGGGTGCGCCTATGGCATCCCTTCGATTCGCATCGACCGCCAATCAGAACTGGAGCAAATCGATCAGTCACTCGCCGCGGACGGGCCAGCACTCATTGACGTTGTGCTCGAGCCGAACCAGGAGTTTGAGCCGAGATCGCGGGCCAGGCAGTTATCCGATGGGCGGATCGTTTCACCTAATCTGGAGGACATGTACCCATTCCTGGATGAGACTGAACTAACGGACAACGTCATCAAGGAATAAGGACATTACCATACAAGTAAACCGCACCACCGGGAGAGCGACGCACCGCGAACCGTGCAGGCAAGTAATATTATGACTGGCAACGACATATTTGATGAGTTATTTGTGCTTGAAGTGGCCAATAACCACTTAGGCGACCTCGAGCGCGGCTTGAAGATTATCAGCAACTATGCGCAGGTCGTGCGCTTCAATAACGTGCGTGCCGCCATCAAGCTGCAATTACGCGATGTCGACAGCTTCGTCCATCGGGATTTCCGCCAGCGCGATGATATCCGCTACATCAAGAAAACGCTCGACACGCGCCTCCGAGCTGAGGATTTCGCTACTCTGGTACAAGCTATCCGCGAAGCCAGCTGTATCCCGATGGCAACTCCGTTTGACGAGACGTCCGTCGACCTTTGCTGCGAACTCGGTATCTCCATTCTCAAAATCGCAAGTTCCGACTGCAACGACTGGATTCTGATCGAGAAAATGGCGAAGACGAAGAAACCGGTCATCGTTTCGACTGGCGGCTCTTCCGTCAAGGACATCGACGACCTGGTCACATTCTTCGACAATCGTCACATTCCGCTGGCCATCAATCACTGCGTTTCACTCTATCCCTCCGAGGATTGCGATATCGAACTCAATCAGATCGACTACCTCCGGACTCGCTACCCCAACCATGTCATTGGGTTTTCCTCGCACGAGTACCGCGACTGGACATCCTCTATGCTTATGGCCTACGCCAAAGGCGCGCGAACCTTCGAACGCCACGTCGATATCCAGACCGAAGGCGTGCCGGTTTCTCCGTATTGCTCGGTGCCGGAGCAAGTCGACACCTGGTTCAAAGCCTTTCATCGCGCTAAGAGAATGTGCGGGGCTCCGGGAACGCAGAAACGTCTGCCTCCGCAAAAGGAAATCATCTATCTCGACTCGCTCGTCCGCGGAGTGTACGCCAAGCGCGATCTTCCGGTAGGCCACGTCCTGCGGGATGCCGACGTCTACCTGGCCATCCCGCTCCAGCAGGGACAGATCTCATGCCGCGAATTGATGCGAGGCGAAGTCATCCTCAAAGCCGTAGTCAAGGATCAGCCCATCATGATCGACGCCATTGACAGTCCCTATGCCAAGATCCCGTCGCTTTCTGAACTGATCTATCGGCGGGGTCTTCCACCCCAAGGTGCTGCTCACGCGGCGTCAGCGGGCGGTGGCAAGTGAGCGTCCTTCACGAAATGAAAACCATCAGTGTAGTCACGCCCTGCTTTAATGAGGAAGGCAATGTCCGCGAAGTCTACGAGCGCGTGCGTGACCTGATGTTAAGCCTCGGGAGATACCGCTATGAGCACATCTTCATCGACAACGCGTCCCGCGACACCACCTTCGCCCTCCTCAGTGAAATCGCCGCCGCCGACCCGAATGTGAAGGTTATCCGCAACGCTCGTAACTTTGGACACGTCCGCTCCCCCATGCATGCGCTCCTGCAATCTCGGGGTGACGCCGTCATTGTCCTCATGTCCGATCTGCAGGATCCCCCTGAAATTCTCGCTCAATTGCTTGAACAGTGGGAAAAGGGGATGCCCATCGTCATCGCCGTCAAGCATCAAAGCCGTGAAGCCGCACCGATGTTCCTAGTGCGAAAATTGTTCTATAGACTGGTCAACCGCCTTTCCGACGACATCGAGACCTACGAAAATTTCACCGGCTTTGGGCTGTATGACCGGCAAGTCATCGACCTCGTCCGCCAGTTTGGAGATCCCTACCCGTACTTCCGGGGCATGATCGCCGAAATCGGTCTACCCCACGCTGAAGTTGAGTATAAGCAGCAACGTCGCAAGAGCGGCAAGAGCAAGAACAATTTCTACACCCTTTACGATCTCGCCATGCTCGGCATCACCAAACTCTCCAAGGTTCCGTTGCGCCTAGTCACATTCTCAGGCTTTCTCGGATCCCTGTTCTCCATGCTCGGGGGCACAGCTTACTTCGCATACAAACTGATGTTCTGGCACCAGTTCACGCTTGGAGTCGCGCCCATCGCCATCGGAATGTTCTTCCTCGGATCGCTCCAGCTTCTCTTCATGGGCATCATCGGGGAATACATTGGGAACATCCACACTCAGGTGCACAACCGTCCACTCGTGGTCGAACGGGAAAGATTGAATTTCCAGTACGAACCCGGCGAACCACTGCCTCGCAGCGCTCTCGCTGCGGGCGCGGCCGCGGGCCGCTAAAGACGCAACCGTCGCGGTATGCCAACCGATATCGGCGTCGCAAGTGGACAATAGGCATTCTCCGGAAGTGAGCGTTTCGCGGTCCGATAACGAGAAAAAGACTGGCTGGGCGTTAGAGAGCAACCAGGATTGTCTCGGTTGTACCTATCCGGTAAAAGGGGATACGTTTCGTTTCTCTCGGAAGGCGCATCAGGCGCTAGAGAATCACAACAAGCTACGATCAATTATACTGAAGTACCTGCGCGCCATTGGACCGTCGCGGAACGAAGAGTGTGAACCGCGCCGGTTTTTCAGGTGCTCGTCCCTTCGGGGAGATGAGGTGGCCTTTGCAACGTGCTCTGATCACGGGAATTACCGGACAGGACGGTTCCTATCTTGCTGAACTGCTTTTATCAAAAGGCTATGAAGTTCACGGAGTCATTCGTCGCACTAGCACGTTCAATACGGGCCGCATAGACCATATTTACGTGGACCCGCACGTCCCCGACGTCCGCATGCTCTTGCATTACGGCGATCTGTCGACCGGCAGTCGCTTGATCGATCTCATCTACAGCATCCGTCCGGACGAGGTATACCACCTGGGCGCCCAAAGCCACGTCATGGTTAGCTTTGAAAATCCGGAATACACGGGCGACATCACGGCGTTGGGGACAACCCGGCTTCTTGATGCCATCCGCCGGAGCGGCGTGGCGACCCGTTTCTACCAGGCCAGTTCCTCGGAGATGTTCGGCGCGGCTCCGCCGCCGCAGAACGAACAAACGCCGTTCCACCCCCGCAGCCCGTATGGCGCGGCGAAAGTTTACGCTTCCGAAATTGCTTCATAATCCAGATTTCCTTATAGGCGTGCATAGCCAGCGCACGCAATTACCGGGCTTACCCAAGCAGGCGAACATCGCATCGATTGAGATCCGCACGTTACTCCTCGACCAAACGCGTAGCCATGATAACCGCGTTAGGCAGCCGAGGGTTGTGAAGCCCGCTGGAGATGGCGGCGCGGAGGATGCTTTTAAGTAGAATTGGCGTCTAGGAGAGTCTGTGACGGTTGACTACGAGACTTTACGCCGTAACTATCTTGATCTGCTGAAGAAATGTTTAACGGCATCGCTCTACCCAGAAAGCAGCTATATCCCCGTGTACGCAACCCGTGGATCTCGCCCCTCTCACTTTGTGCGTCGTGCTCTCACACGAACGCTCCAAGTATTCAACTACAAACTCTATCGTACGGCGCCGTTCAATGCGGACCGGCGGGAGCAAGGGCTGGATTGGCCCTCCTTCGGTTATTCGATGATCGGACTCACCGGACTTTCCAATCTCCAGGAATGCATTGAAACTATTTTGCGGGAAGACGTTCCCGGTGATCTCATCGAAACGGGAGTATGGCGTGGCGGGGCCTGCATCTTCATGCGAGCGATTTTGCGAGCCTTTAGCTCCGAGAAAACAGTTTGGGTCGCGGATAGCTTTGAAGGACTGCCAAGCGCCACCGCAGAGCTGGACCGGGCGCTTGCCCGGATGAGACCTGAGAATTTCGATCTAGCGGGACATCCTTACCTCGCGGCATCGATCGAGGAGGTTCAGGAGAATTTCAAGCGTTTTGGGCTTCTGGACGGCCAAGTGAAATTCCTCAAGGGCTGGTTCAAAGACACGCTGCCATCGGCACCGATTGAAAAGCTTGCGATTCTGCGCCTCGACGGCGACATGTACGAATCCACTATGGATGTCCTCACAAATTTGTACGCCAAGGTCTCTCACGGAGGCTTCGTCATCGTGGACGACTACTACACCTGGGAGTCGTGCAGAAGGGCGATCGATGAATTCCGCGCGCAGCATGAGATAAGAGAGCCCCTCAAAGAGATTGACGGGTCCCGTGCGTACTGGCGGAGAGACTGACAAATCGTTCGCCAGGTTAACGTGACAGCGGACCGTGGCAGTGACCATGGGCGTGCTACTTGGGCAGAGGTCGCCCGGGTCGGCCCGTGAGAGTCTTCTTATCCTCCGCGTTTAGTCCGAAAAACCATGCGATGACCAGCGTAACAAGAGCCCAAATCGCGATCCAAGACGGGTTAACCGGGAGCATGGTAGATCTTCTCCAAAAAGGGAGAAGCAGCAACGAAGGAACGGCACATAATAACGGACGCAGAAGACCTTCCGACACAAAACGGCGGCGCGACATCAAAATGGCCGAGCGGGTCCGTTCCATACTGACCGCGAAGGTCACTCCAAGGCAAACAAATGCTCCTACCAAGGTTCCGATCGCGACACCGACCGCCCCGATTCTCTGCACCAGATAAATGCTCACGCTGACGTTTACCACGGCTTCCGCAATTGCCGCCATCGTGGCCAGGTGCTGCATCCCGGTCGCAACGACTCCGATAGAATACGGGTAGGCCATCATGCGGATCACGTTGCCGAGTACAAGGACCTCCAGAAAAAGCGCGCTACGGAGGGCGTAGTCGTGTCCGACCCAGAGTTTCAACAGCGGATAAGCCCCAAATAGGAGCGGCAGCCCGACCAGCCAAAGCAGCAGTGCGCAATATCGGGTGACCTTGATGACTAGTTCCCCGAGCTGGTCGGGCGTGCTCGCGGATTGCAGAGAGGACACAGCAGGCAGGAGTGGGCCGAATATGCCACTGATCACTAGAAGCATGAAGCTGGTCGCCGCAGTGGCAACGCCATAATAGCCGGTGTTCTTGTAGTCATAGTGGCCAACGATAACGATGTCTAGTCCACTAATGAAGAGAGTTGCCACCGTCCAGACTGAAAGCACGCTGCCGTACTTGGCCAAGCGCGCGATCGATTCGCGGTCAACCAGCCTGAACGAGAGATCCACGCGTTCTCTGGCATATTTCTTCCATCCAAGAAATTGGCCCGCAGCCGTTGCCACATTGAAGATGGCCATAACCCAGGCCAATTGCACCAGCTTGCCTTGCATCAGGAGAAGTCCCACCAATGCCGCGGAGGACAGGATCCTGCCGATCGTCGCCAAGGCCGTGGGAAACCCATATTCCTGCAAGCCAGTGAAGACGGCCAGAAAAGCGCTGAAGGGTAAAGCAATGACCGTAGACAATCCAACCAAGAGAATGCTCTCGCGCAAATCTCCGATGAGAGCGGCCGGCATCTGATCAAAGAGTTGGGGTACGCGCCAAGTGATAATGGCAATGGCCACAGCTCCAACGAACGCGGTTGCACAAAGGATTGCAAAGGAACTGCTGAGGACTCGGCCGCTGGCAGCGCGGTCACCGGCCGTATCGTATTCCGCCACAAACTTACCTATCGCGGTCTGCAAACCGAGATCCAGCACATTGATATATGCGCTGCATTGCAGGATCAGCACCCATGCGCTGTACTCAGCGGGCGTCAAGCGATGCACCAGGAGAGGAGGCAACACCAGGGCGATAAGCATCGAGAGCATAACCCTCGCAATGTTGGACGCGGAGCCCAGCAAAATCTTTCGCCTATGCGACATTTGTCTTAGGAGGTAACAGAAGTAGGGTAACATCGCGCCGGAATTGCAATATCGTGGTTCCCTCGTGTTCCAAGCAGACGAGGAACTTCCCTATCGTGAGTTTAGGGTTTTATTTCGTCGCGGTAATCTCTATCACATCCGCGACATGAAGCAGGTTTTGCAGATACGCGGCCCAGGCACAGAGCAGGAGCGCCGGGCGACTCGCCAAAAAGCGGCCCTGCGAACTTAGCGGCTCATCATGCCGATTGAGAAACATTTGTAAACTTCCCTGAATCCCTCGCCAATCAGTGTTAGAGATGACTTTCTCGATCTTGAACGAGTGCTTCACCAACATTTGCGAAAGCGTTTTGGTCGAATAGCTAAATGCGTGCAGCGGCAATGCCAGATGCCACCAGAAAGGGCCGAACAGACTCGCATTCACACTGGCTCTATTCGGGACGCCAATCATCAACTTTCCGTCCTTCGCCAGGATTCGATGAAGCTCAGCGAGTATGCGATTCGGATCGTTCATATGCTCAAAAGAATGATTGAGCCGGACGTAATCAAATGACTCTGCTGGGAAAGCCGCATCCAGAAGTGAGCCTGGGAAAATATCCAGGCCTTCCTGGGATTGGCCCAGTCTCGCGGCGGCCAGGCTCGGCTCTACCCCCATCACCTTCCACCCCTGCTCTCTCATCGAAGTTAGGAACCACCCGGAGCCACATCCTACATCCAGCATTCTGCCGGGCTTTTCAAACTTAGGATCCTTCGTTTGAACTCCCTCGATGCGGAGAAGGCTATGGATTGTTCCTCTTAAAGGAGGCACAGTGGGCGTCGAAAATCGATTGGCGAATGAATAGTAATCTTGCGGATAAAACTTCGATAGCTCTGCGTCGTCATACATTGGATCCAGGAAGGCGAGGGAACACTCGGTACATCTAGCCAACGCGTACTCGCCCGGATTTCCGTAGTGGAAATCTCTTGCCTTCAGCAATGGGGAGAAATCATGCCCTCCGCACAGCGGACAATCGCGAATCCTATAGCTCATCGGTCGTTATCATATCTTACGTGTGGGCGACGAGAGAGGTGGCAGTTTGAGGACTTTCAATTCCCGATATCGTTTGGCGCAAGAGCCCACCAGCGATGGCTGTTTTATAATGGCGCCAGGAATCAAGCTTGATCTCATGCGAATCTCAATCGCGCTTTGCACCTACAACGGAGCGCACTACCTGCAGAAGCAACTAGACAGCTTCGCCAGCCAGACATATCCGCCGTGTGAGCTAATTGTCTGCGACGATGGGTCAACAGATGCAACCCTGGCGTTGATTGAAAGTTTTGCCGGAAAGGTCCCATTTCCAGTTCGAATCTTCAAGAACGAGCGCAACATGGGCTCGACCAAGAATTTCGAGAAGGCGATCGGTATTTGCGACGGAGATTTGATCGCTCTTTCTGATCAGGACGATGAATGGTATCCGGATAAGCTAGCCAGAATGCATCGCCTCTTTGAAGAGCTCCCAGAAGCTTTAGCCGCGTTCAGTAACGCCGATATTGTCGATGATGACTCTGCCTTTGACGGGCGCAAACTGTGGAGAAGCATCGGCGTCGATTTTTCGCCCGGAGAGAAAGTTCCGTACGTCGATAGCGGAATGGTATCCACACTGTTCAAGCTGGATTACATCGCGACCGGCGCGACAATGGTCTTCCGATCGAAACTTCGCGGTCAGTTTGTTCCCATTCCGGGTTCCTGGCCTCACGATGCCTGGATCGCATGGATCGCAGCCCTGCGAGATGGGTTGGCAGCATTTCCAGCGGCGACGATTCGCTATCGTGTCCATGGACGGCAGCAGATTGGAGTGGCCCCGTCATCGCTTGTAGATCAATTATCGAATGCCCGGAATGCTGCCGTCATTTTTCGTCTCATGGCCAACAGATTGAAGGACCTCCAGCTATATTTGCAGCAGCATAGGGACGATAAACAATTGGCAAAGTTTATCCCTGATCTTAACGCCAAGATTCTGCACCTTGAAGGCAGGGCATCTCTAACTGGATCCATCCTCCGTCGAGTTCTTTGGGTGCTGCGGTCGTGGCGGGAATACCAGCGATACGCACGAGGGCCAAAGGCCATGTTAATCGATGCGTTCATCGTCTCCGGGGACAAGCCGGGAGGAAAGGCGGGTTAAGGTCGCGCAGCCGTCAACGATGAACCATTCATCGACCCATTTTGGATGCGGACCGTTGGCGTCGCGACTTCGACGAAGGGGTGCTGCAGTTACTTCGCGCGCGCTCAACGCACACGCTGGGTTATTGCTTGCAGGACTTGTCTGGTGAACCCACGGGCGGCGCGGAGAGAGAAACCAAACTGAAGACTTCCCGTTAGTTCGCGGACCCGGGCGATCTCGGCCGCGCTGGGGCGCTGTGTTATGTATGCGTGCAGAAGGACAACGGCCAGTCTCGCATGGAGGTCCTCAAGTGCATCCCGCGGTACATCCAGCCTATCCGCGATGTACTTCATCACCTGCAATGCTTCAGTGATATGCATCCAAGTGCGGGTTTTTGCCCGAACTGAGGACCCATGCCTGCGGAAGTAGTTCAGCGGTGCTGCCACGAAGGCAAGGTCGGATGCGCACAGCAGAGAAGCCCAGAATTTCCAGTCGGATGCCAATTTGAGACTCTCGTCCGCGCCCCCGAGAACATCGCACAGCTCACGTTTGAAGACCACCGCACTGGCATTTTGGATGGTGTTCTCCCGACTCAAGTAACGGATGCACTCCTCGCGGCCACTGCCCACAAAGTCGCGTTGCCACCGCGTCAGGTCTACGTCGTACATGGTCGGCCGGACCAGGTCTATGATCTGGCCGCTGGCGTCGACGGCTGACGAATTGCAGTAAGCAAGTCCGCATTCCGGATTTTGTTCCAAACGACCGACCAGGATTTCGAGAAAACGCTCGTCGGCATAGTCATCCGCCTCTGCGATCCACACGTATTGTCCGGTCACCAGCTTCAGTCCCTTGTTCCATTGCTTGAAAGCGTTGCCGGAATTATGCTCGTTGCACACAAGCTGGCAGTGATGCTCCAGGGCAAATCGTTTCAGGATCTGCACGCTGTCGTCCGTCGAAGCGTCGTCGAGCAGGATAACTTCGAAATCCCTGTACGTCTGCCTTTCGATGGTTCCCAGACGTTGATCCAGAAAGCGCGCGTAGTTGTAGTTTGGCACGAGGATCGAAACTTTGGGCATGAGTTATAGGTGTTCTCCTTACTACGGATGCAAGAAATACGGATGCACGGCCAGGCTCGTGGCCAAGCGTAGAACGTCCCAAGCTCAGTTCGCCAGTACTCGCCGGTAGATAGCTGTAATCGCCTGCAAGTAGTCCGTCATCCCACAATTGTCTCGAACCCACTTGACGCCTTCACAAGCCATCGTTCCTCTGATTTCCGGGTGTGAGAGCAGGAATTCCAAGTGGCTGGACATTTCCAAAGGATCGATATTACGGCACAATATCCCACGCTGGTTTTGACCGATGATTTCCGGCATTCCTCCGATGGCGAAACAGATGAGGGGCGTACCACAGGCCAAGGATTCAAGGGCGACGTAGGGTAAGTTTTCGCCCAAGGAGGGGAGCAGAGTTATGTCTACGGCCCGATAAGCGCGCGCCAGAGTGGCGTCGTCTCTTGCCTGCAAGCAGACGGCTTGGATAGGCCGAATTAGTTCCTTGATGGCCTGAGCGGAATTGCCCAGGAGTACAACCTGAATATCACGGTGGGCTTCCGCATCTTTCAGGGCTGCAATTCCCAAGCCAATTCCTTTGTGAGCTTGCGCAAGATCGGCGGATATCATGAGGAGCGCGGGACGATCCGTGCTGAGCCCAAGCGCAACTTTCGCTTCGGCACGATCCATTGTCGCCTCCGGCAGGTCAAGCATCCGGGTGCCATTTGGGACGCGGACAATTTCAGAGCGCGGGAAAATACCCGATGATCGAGCGAGACCGGCCATATAGCGGCTGGGGCAAATGACAACTTTCGGTTGAGGCATGTAGCGATCGAGGAAGCTGCGGGTTCTTCGCCACTTGTAGTTTTCGTGATAACGATGATACGGGATGTAGCGAATGGGCCCATGCGAAAGCCGTTTAACATCCGAAGGCGACATTTTTCCAGTCAGATCATAAGTGAGGCCGCGTTTGGGCGCCCACTCGTCGTGGAGCGTCCAAACACACGGGAATCGTTCTGTCAGATCGCGAACAGCACGCATCGACATCCAGCCGCTATGAACATTGTGGATGTGTACAAGATCAAACTCTCTTGACGAGATAGATCGCAGGGCGGCGATGGATCCGCGATGCCGCCAATCGGTGAGGTCAGGAAACGCTTCGAGCGGCGCCAAATACCTTTCCCACCGAGATTGAATCCCCCGCACCGCGGCAGGAGTGCCCGGGGTGCGGCCGCTCACCCACATGGCGCTTTCCAACCCTAGTTTTGGCAGCTCCTCGTACAGCTCTCTGGTGCACCGGTCCGCGCCTGTTCCCGAGTAGTCAATATTGAGTTGCAGTATACGCATTTTATTTGTCGAACCCGATCCAGTCGGAGCCCCCCGTCCTCAAGATCGACGTCTAATTGCACCCGTTCTCAACATTTCAGCTGGAGGATCGATGCAATCAGGTCATCCGCCAGACTGCGCAATTGAAGGCGGGAATCGCAATATCTATCTCTGCCATGGAAGTATTGTTTATAGCTGGCGAAAGGCAGTCAGCGCAACCGTCGCGTCAGCATGCGCGGGCCGCTTCTGGGGTTCGCTCCAGCTAATCGAAACACCGCCCCTGCAACTCCGTCCGCTGGTTCCGGATCTTCTGGCTACTCCCGCCAGTACACGTGGAAGATCCCCAGCATGCGGCTCTGTGGAAACCTCCGTATGACTTCGGCGCGCACCTCGGGACTTGTCTCTGCCGAGGGGAAGTAGGGGGATTCAAACATGACCACAACTTTGACATCGGTTGACTGCAGGGCCTTTAGCACTTCCTTGGGCGACGCCCCGTTATCGTCGCGGGTAACGTTTTTCAGACCCGTTAGAAAGTAAAGCTCCGGACACTCGTTGCCCGCGTACATCAAGCCGTTCGGGGCACGCTGCTGCAAGAAGATCGTCAAGGCCTCGAAATAAGGCTCGTCTTCAATCTGCAGGCCTCCGCGCGGAACGCGGAGCTCGTCCCTGCGACCGAAGGCGTGCGAATATTCGGCAATATGATGTGGATTCAGGCTCAACACTCCGAATGCAAGGTAAAGCCCAACTAGCGAGGCCAGAACGTAGGTTCCAGACTGCTTCCGGACCGTGGTCACAATTGCTACCAAAGCCAATAGGGTTAAAGGCAACGCGTAGCAAAGATAGATGGGGACGGGAAACGGATACTGCACCAGCGTGCAGGTCGCGGCCAAAGCAACCAACAACACCAACCGCTCTTGCTTGATTTTTGAGATGCCATCTCGCGAGCGCATCGCAAGGACGGACGCCACACCCGCCACAACCACCACCGGCGTCAGCATCGCCACCGAGGACCACACCCCCGAGTAGACAGCCATAGACCGCGTGGCTCGCACGACGACCACAACGGCCAGCAGGGCGACAGCCGCGCCGACAACCCGTCCCTGGAACTGCTTCCAGTACATACCAGCGGCCAGGAACACCACCAGCGGCAGGACGGCAACAATGTACATGGGCGAAATTGGCCGAGCCACTGCTAGATCTATGGCGTGTGTGATTGCGCTCGATGTGGCTCCCGAGAAAAAGCCGCCTACCGAGCCCGCTAGCGCATATGGGACCACGAAGATAACAATGGGAAGTACCGCTCCGCAAATAAATGGAACCACCAAGCGCAGGAGTGCGGCAAATCGCTCCCCGCTTCCGGCACCAGGCTTCCGTTCACCAAGCAGAATCATCCCCACCACGGCGAGCGATGGCAGCAAGAAATGGTAAAACTCCCCCGCCGCGAGCCGCCCATGCAACACGTAAGTCAGAGTACCCAGAAACGCGAGCAAGGCGCTGGCACTGAATACGCGGTAACCCCAGCTGTCTTTCTCCGTTCCCTGTTGCTCATTGTCGCTCTGTTCTAGAAAAGCCAGGAATAGCAGAACGCCAGCGATATAGTAGAACCCGATCACCTTGATGAGAATCGAGATTCCGCCGCAGAGTCCCGCGATAAACAGCCAACGCCTGGTCCGTACTTCGAGGAAGTGGAGCAATGCCGCCGCACCGAATGTGGCGAAAAACAGGTTGTACCAGGACGGCATTGCAGCCTCATAGTTCGGAAAGCTCCAAGCAATCGCCAACAGCGCAACCATTCCCGCGGTGACGGGAGACGTGAAGCGCAAGGCGACGGAATAGAGAGCGGGAACCCAGGCCAGAAAAAATAAAAACACACAAATCCGCAGTGACAGCAGATTGACTCCGAATGCGCGAAAGGCTGCGGCATGAATGAAGCTGAGACCGCCCGTATAAATCTCGGCAAAGTCACTATGTGGAAGCTGGCCTTGAAGAACACGCAGAGCACTCTGGGCCAGAATTCCATCATCGACTGCAATCCAGCTCTGATTCACTCGGACGCCGACGTAGGTTCCTCCGACGATCATTACAAGGCAGAGAACGAGCAGACGAGCCAGTGAGTCATTTCTTGAAGACATCGCCGGCCCGGCTTCAGGAGTTGTTGCTGACTTATCGGAATCCGACTCTCGAACCCTCACATCAGCACTCAGCAGCGTTTGCCTTGGTGCGCTGAGGGACTGGTCTTCAGTCTGGCGACCATGCATCTGATGGTCTGCGATCTGCTTGCTCACTTCGCCTCCAGGGCCGTTAGCCGCATCTTCGCTTCTTTACCGTCCGGGTTCAGTTGCAATGCTCGCCGATACTCTGTCCGCGCGGCTGATATATTCCCGGATTCTTCCAATGATTCTGCCAGCCAGTAGTGGTAGTCCCACACCTTCGGGTCCATGGCCACGGCCTGCAAAAGGTAAGGCTGCGCCTCCGCGCTCCGCCCATCCTGGAGAAGTGCGCGCCCTAGAAAATGTTTGGGAGCCGCTTGCTCGGGCACCAACTGCACCGCGCGCGACAGCAATTGTTCCGCCTGCCGGTACTGACCGTCTAGCAAGTGAATATTGCCGCAATTGTAGAGTGCCGAATAAAGATTTGGCTCCTTCTGCAGAATCTCCGAGCAAAGCGCAAGAGCCCGCTCATAGTCGCCCATTTGGCCATACAATCCGGCGACTCCCGCCATCCCCACCTCAGACTTGGCGTAATCCGGATTCACCCGGTCGAGCCACACGCGACCTTCCTCGAATCGACCAGCGTGGATGTACACCTCTGCCAGCGTCAGCGGCCCATAACCATACTCCGGATGGTCCCTTACCACCGACTCCGCCAACTCAATCGCGCGACCATGCACGCCCCCCTTGCTATACTCCTTCGCCAAGCCCGCCATCGTGGACGGATTTCCCGGATACAGTGACTGCCCGCGTAGCAGCACCATCAGATCATTTGCCCAGTACACCTGCTGGGTAATCGACGCGCACAAATAACCACTGCACAGCACGAGTACTGCGCACCCCTGCACCAACTGACTGCTCCATCCCTTGATGGACGGCAATCGCCGCAACCCCATTGCCGCCAGCATGGCAAATCCGATGGACGGCAAGTACATGTACCGGTCGCGCACAAAATCGCCGTTGTCGAAGTTCCGCAAATACAGCGCGGGCACGAGCCCCACCAGCAACCACGATCCCGCAAACGCGACGATAGAAGTGCGGGTGCACCGATTCCAATACCACAATCCGATCAACGCCGCTCCCAACACCACTGCCGGTGTCACCACTTGGCTGAGGATTGCGGTAGTGACATAGGGTGTGTAGTAGAGTCCCGTGATGCCGACCGGAACGAGCAACTGGCGCAGATAAATGGACATCACAAGCGGCAAAGTCCGCGCCACATCCATCATCCCGTGGCCGGGATTAAACTGCCCGGTCACAGACAAAAGCGCGTGCCGGCGCAGCAGCGCGTACGCTAGCGTTACCACTGCGTACGGGGCGGCCTCCATCCCCGCCGCCATAAACTTTCGCGCGGACGACGCCTTTGCCTTCGAGCGGTGCAGCCACGCGTAGATTCCAATCAGCGCTGAAAACATCACCGCCATTTCCTTGGTCAGCAACGCGCATGCCAGTAGCAACACGGACGCAATCCACCATGCCGCTCTCTTCTTTAGGTCGGGAGTGTGTTCGCGATCACGTCCATTCAGAAACGCTGCAAAAGCCAGTGCCGCAAACATCGTCACCATCGTGTCCGAACCTGCGGAAACCCAGGTGACGGGCTCAATGTGTACCGGATGCAACGCGAAGATCGTTGCGGTCAAAGCCGCCGTCCAATATTCCAATCCCAGTCGCCGAGCCAGCCAAAACACCGACGCCACCGCGCCTACGTGCAACAGAACCGCTCCCAGGTGCCATCCCCACGGCCGCAATCCGAACAGCGTGTAGTTCAACATCGACCATGCCACGAACAGCGGCCGGTAATACACCTGCTGTCGCGCAACGTGGTACCACAGGTCATTCCCGAACGCGCGCGGCAGATTGCTCCATGTCCGGATGATCGGACTGTTCACAATCTGCGGCCAGTCATCCCATACGAAATCGAAAGACAGCGAGCCGCTGTAAACCACAAAAGTGACCAGCCCGAGCAAAGGCAGCAGGATGCTCGGCCGGCGCAAGTACTTGGCCAGCAATTCCACCGCGCTCGGTTCGGGATGCCCTTGTGTTTGGTGCATGTGGGGTCGTCTCCAGAGACGATCATTTGCCTCTAGATCAGCCCATACTAACCTTCCGTCCGACCCGGCGCATGTTACTCAGGTTACCTAGGTGTGCCACTTATTCCCGCATTTCGCCCTCCCGTTCATGCGACGATCATCCATGGGGTCTGTCACCGGAGCCAAACCCGCGAAGGCGCTGTCCCCGGTTTTGTGTGTCGATCTCGACGGCACTTTGATCCGGGGCAACGTCCTTTGGGAGTGCGTCCTCGTCCTCCTAAAGACCCGCCCCATCGCGTTGCTGCTCCTCCCCTTCTGGCTGCTTTCGGGACCGGCTTCCCTCAAACGCCGTCTTGCCGCCCGGACCCACCTCAACCCCGCTCGACTTCCCTATCGGCGACAAGTTCTTGAACTTATCCAGCAGGAAAAAGCGTCCGGCCGCCGCATCGCGCTTGTAAGCGCCGCCGATCGCGAGCTTGCCGAAGCGATTGCCAGCTATCTCGGCCTCTTTGACGAAGTTCACGCTAGCGACGGCCAACTCAATCTCAAGGGAGCGAACAAAGCTGCGTTTCTAGCTCAGCACTTCGCGCAGACCGGGTTTGAATATGTAGGCGACTCTGCCGCCGATGTGGAAGTTTGGCGCAGCGCTCGCGCAGCTTACGTGGTCGGCACCCCGGCTCGAGCCGGACAGGCCGCCGCTGTAACCACGCTCAAAGGCGCGATGCTCGAACCACGGGCGTCATTCCGTACATGGATCAACGCTCTCCGCGGACACCACTGGGCCAAGAACTCGCTCCTCTTTCTTCCTCTGGCGCTCTCCCACAATCTGGCCCTCGAGTCGATCGCGCGCACTCTTCTCGGCTTCGCGCTCTACGGCTTTTGCGCCTCCGGCCTTTATATTCTTAACGACCTCCTCGATCTCCATTCCGATCGCGAACATCCCTGGAAAAAAGAGCGCCCGTTTGCCGCCGGTGAAATCTCAATTCCCGAAGGCTTGCTCGCATCCCTGCTCCTACTCTCCTCGGCACTCGGCTTGGGCTTTCTTCTCAACGCGAAATTCGGCTTCGCCTTGCTTGGATACACCACGCTTACCATGCTGTATTCGCTCTATCTCAAGAGGATTGCCCTGCTCGACGTCTTCGTTCTTTCCGGCTTCTACAGCTTCCGCATCCTCGCTGGCGCTCTGATTTCCGCCACGCCGCTCTCGCAGTGGTTCCTGGCATTCTCGATGTTTTTCTTTCTTAGTCTAGCAATGGCAAAACGTTACTCTGAGTTACTTCATGCCAGCGACTTAGTTAAGACCGGTAACTCCGGACGCAGCTACCATACCGGTGACCGGGAGCTTCTGCTTTCTCTTGGCGTGGGCAGCAGTTTCTCCGCCGTCGTCATCTTCAGCCTCTACGTTCAGAGTCAGGATGTGCGCCTGCTCTACTCCTCGCCGGAGTTTCTCCTTCTGCTTTGCCCCATCGTTCTTTATTGGCTCAGCCGAACCTGGCTGCTGGCGCATCGCGGAGAACTAAAGGAAGACCCGGTCACGCTCGCCATCCGGGACCCAGTCAGTTACGGGGTAGCCCTGGCCTCGGCGGTTATCATCGCCGCGAGCATGATACACATGAACTGGTAGGGTGGTGAGATACGGGGCCCATGGCCTTCGTCGTTATTGAACGTTTTTCGGCACACTTAGTATGTCTGGTCAATCAGCCGCAACCTTGTGCAAACAAGTCGCAGCTTCTCCGCCCACTGAACAAGTACTTTCGTGGGGCCGTTACCCGAAGACCGCGTACCATCTCGTCCACAAACCTGCATGGAACGACCAGGTGCCGGCAATTCTTGGAACTGCCGCGCCAGGTTCTCTGCTTCCCTATGGCCTTGGCCGCAGTTATGGGGACTCTTGTCTCAATGCCGGCCGCGAGCTGATCGATTGCCGCCGTCTCAACCGCATGCTGGGATTCGACGAATCGACTGGCATGCTGCGTTGCGAAAGCGGAGTCAACCTCTCCGACATCATCGACGTATTTCTCCCTAAAGGATGGTTTCCTCCCGTCACGCCGGGTACGCGCTTCGTCACCGTTGGCGGAGCCATCGCCAACGATGTCCACGGGAAGAACCATCATTGCGCGGGAACCTTCGGCGCTCACGTCCGCCAAATCGGCCTGCATCGATCGAACGAACGTCTGGTAATTTGCAATTCGGAAGAAAATTCTGACATGTTGCGCGCGACCATCGGCGGTCTCGGTCTGACCGGCGTAATTGCCTGGGCAGACATCCAACTCAAACGCGTGGCTGGTCCATGGATCGACGCCGAGTCCATCCCCTTCCAGTCGCTCAGCACTTTTCTCGACCTGAGCCGCGAAAGCGACGACCGTTTCGAATACACGGTGGCTTGGCTCGACTGTTTTGCCGGGAAGCATCCTCGTGGCATCTTCTTTCGCGGTAATCATGCCGTTAAGCGCGGTAAGGAATTTCACCCGAAACGCGGCCCTAAACTGCCCTTCGCACTGCCGGCTTGGATGCTCAATCGTTACTCTGTAAAAGCCTTCAACACTGCCTACTATAAGATTCATGCCGCGAAGAAAAGCGCAGCCGTTGTTCCTTACGACTCGTTTTTTTATCCGCTCGATTCCATTCGACAATGGAATCTGCTCTACGGCAAACAAGGGTTTCTGCAATATCAGTGCGTCATCCCGGAAACAAACGTCGCAGCCGTCGAGGAGTTGCTCGATCGCATCGCGCGCTCCGGCTTGGGCTCTTTCTTGGGCGTGCTGAAGCAATTCGGCTCCGTGCCACCGGCCGGCATGCTCTCATTCCCGCGCCCCGGACTTACCATCGCGCTCGACTTTGCCATGCGCGGCGAACGTACGCTCAAACTCATGCAGTCGCTCGATGAACTTGTCCAGCGAAGTGGAGGGGCGATCTACCCCGCCAAAGACGCCCGCATGAGCCCCGCTCTGTTTGATGTATCGTTCCCGCGCTGGCGTGGCTTTGTTCCCTACATCGACCCGAAGATGTCGTCCTCATTCTGGCGACGTGTGACGGGAGCACAATGATCACGATGAGGAAAATCATTATCCTCGGCGCCACTTCCGGCATTGCGCTGGAAGTCCAGCGCCTCTTAGCTCGCGAGGGTCGCGAGTTACTCCTCGTCGCGCGCTCGCCACAACGCCTCACCGAGATACAGGCCGACTTAGCGGCTAGAGGCGCACAACAGGTCTTGACTTACTCTGCTGACTTGGCCTCTGTTCAGCAGCACGCCGGTATCTTCGAATTTGCGCGGCGCGCCTTCCTAGACTTCGACACCGTACTCCTCGCTTACGGCTCCATGCACGAGCAGAAGGATTCCGAAACCTCGGTCGATACTCTGCTGGAAGAATTGCAGGTCAACTTTGTCAGTGCCACCGCGATCCTCACTCTGTTCGCCGCCGATTTGGAACGCCGGCGCACCGGATGCCTGGCTGCAATCACCTCCGTCGCCGGAGATCGAGGACGCCGCTCCAACTACGTTTACGGTTCCTCCAAAGGCGCGCTTTCACTCTTTCTCCAGGGACTCCGCAGCCGACTGCATCCTGCCGGAGTGCGCGTCATCACCATCAAGCCCGGGCCGGTCCAGACTCCCATGACCGATCACCTGCCTAACTCGGCGCGCTTCGCCAATCCTGAGCAGGTAGCGCGGGACATCGTGCGGGCCCTCGAACGCCGATCGCCCGACGTCCTGTACACTCCGAAATTCTGGCGCTACGTCATGAGCGCTGTGCAGCACATCCCGGAGACCATCTTCAAACGCCTATCCTTCTAAAGTCATGCCGACAGGAGTGTCCGCGCTACACGGGAATTTCCGCATGCGACGACGAAGCGAGCCTCATAGAAAAAGAGCCGCATTGCTGCGGCCCCTCGTGTTGCTGTCAACTCGCTACTCTGATCTTACCTTCTCCCGCGCCCGCCCCCACCGCCGCCGGAGTGGCCACCACCGTGACCTCCTCCCGGACTGCGTCCTCGTCCGCGACGCCGGCGATTGCGATCGCCACCACCGCCGCTGGGACGTCCTTCACGCGAGCCTTCCGGACGCGCAGCGCCTGCCTCGACCGACGCAACTACTCCGTCCACGCGGTTGAAGTTCGGCTCGTCATCCGCATCGAAATCCGCGCCGCCTTCGATCACTGCTGTGGGGGATCCTTGTGGAGCAATGTGCGACGCTGACGGCGGAAGTCCCTCGCCGGCCTCATCTCCTTCTGGAGGAGGCGGAGCCCCGCCCATTTTGGCGCGCTGCTCTTTCAGAATCGCTTTGCGCGACAGCTTGATGCGGTTGCCTTCTACGGCCAGAACTTTCACCAGCACCTGGTCGCCTTCTTTCAGCTCATCGCGAACATCTTTGATTCTGTGCTCGGCGACTTCACTGATGTGCAGCAGTCCGTCCAAGCCGGGGAGAATTTCAACGAACGCCCCGAAATCCGCCAAACGGCTGACTTTGCCTAGATAAGTCTTACCGACCTCGGCCGAAGCCGTCAGATCGCGGATAATCTGCAAAGCCTTGTTGGCCGAGACTTCATCGTTCGAAGCCACGTTGACCTTGCCCGAATCTTCCACGTCGATCTTCACTCCGGTCTGCTCGATGATGCTGCGAATCATTTTGCCACCGGGCCCAATCACGTCGCGAATCTTGTCGACCGGAATCTGCAGCGTGTAGATACGCGGCGCATAAGTCGAGACCTTCACGCGGCCTTCGGTGATAATCTCGTCCATCCTTCCAAGAATGAACAATCGCCCGCGCTGCGCCTGCGCCAGCGCCTCGCGCATGATCTGCGGAGTAATGCCGGCCACTTTAATATCCATCTGTAGCGCGGTGATGCCATCTTTCGTCCCGGCGACTTTGAAATCCATGTCGCCGTAATGATCTTCCGCGCCCGCGATGTCGGTCAGGATGGCGTACTTCTCACCTTCTTTCACCAATCCCATCGCAACTCCAGCCACCGGAGCTTTCAATGGCACGCCAGCATCCATCAGCGAGAGCGAAGCGCCGCAAATTGTGGCCATCGACGAGGATCCGTTCGACTCCAGAATGTCGGAGACTACGCGCATGGCGTAAGGCCAATCGTCCAGGCTCGGCAGCACCGCGGAAACGGCGCGCTCGGCGAGTGCGCCATGGCCGATTTCGCGGCGTCCGGCACCACGCATGAACCCGACTTCTCCGACAGAGAAGGGCGGGAAGTTATAGTGCAGCATGAAGCGTTTCTTGGCTTCGCCTTCAAAGCCCTCGAGACGCTGCATGTCGTCGCTGGTGCCGAGCGTGGTGGTAACTAACGCCTGGGTCTCACCGCGAGTGAAGACTGCGCTGCCGTGTGCACGGGGCAGAACGCCAGCTTCGATCCAGATTTCGCGGATCTGATCGAAAGCGCGTCCGTCGGGACGGCGCTTGTGATCGATCACCTGGTTGCGGAAAATCCGTTCGCGCAGCGTCTCGTAATATTCTTTCAGCTTTGCTTTGGCTGCTAGGTCGTCTTCGGGCAGAGCAGCCTGCAGCTCTTTCTCCAACGTGCGAACCAATTCGTAGCTCTCGGCCTTGGGATGTTTCGCCGTGTCAAGAGCATCAGAAAGTTGTTTGCCGATCTTCGATTCCAGGCTCTTGAAGTAAGCCTCGTCGAATTCCGGCGGCGTCACCTGGCGCTTCGGCTTGCCGACCTTGCTGCGCAGCTCGTTGATGGCGGCACAGATCTTTTTGATTTCGGTGTGCGCGAATTCGATCGCGTCCACCACCGTCTCTTCCTTCACTTCTTTTGCGCCGGATTCGATCATGACAATCGCATCGGCGGTGCCTACCACCATGATGTTGAGCAGGCCGTCACGCATTTCGGCGTATGTGGGATTGGCGATGAAGCGGCCTTCCACCAAGCCGACACGCACGGCGCCGATCGGGCCAAGAAACGGAATGTCGGAGAGGGTCAGAGCGGCCGAAGCGGCGTTGATGCCGCAGACATCGGGATCGTTTTCCGTGTCGGCGGAGAGGACAAAGGCAATGACCTGGGTCTCGCACTTGAAGCCTTCGGCAAACATCGGACGCACCGGCCGGTCAATCTGACGGCTGGTGAGAACCTCGCGCTCGCTCATGCGCCCTTCGCGCTTGATAAAGCCGCCGGGGATTCGTCCGCCGGCGTAGGTATACTCGCGGTAGTCGACGGTGAGCGGAAAGAAGTCGATGCCCACGCGGGGTTCGGGATTCGAGGTGGCGGCGGCGAGGACTACGTTGTCGCCAAAGCGCACGACGGCAGAGCCGCCAGCCTGCTTGGCAAGTTTTCCAGTTTCAATCGAGAGCTGTTTTCCGCCTGCGATTTCGACGGAAATTTTTGTGGCTTCAGGCTTCATAGATCATCCTTTGTATGGGCAGGAGGCATGCGCGCGGGCGCGGAGTTCGCGTGGACAGGCGGACACCAGGGGGCGGTTGGGAACGCACTTTGCTAAGGCTCTCGGGTCTGGAACCGGCTCCGCACGGAACCGGTCGCGCTGTTATTTGCGGATACCGAGCTTGGAAATAACGGTTTTATACCGTTCCGAGTCGTACTTCTTCAAGTAGTCGAGCAGACTACGGCGTCTGCTAACCATCATGAGAAGTCCGCGGCGCGAGCCATGGTCTTTCTGGTGCGCTTTGAAGTGTTCCGTCAACTGACCAATGCGCTCGCTCAACAGCGCGATTTGAACTTCGGGACTGCCGGTATCGGTAGCGTGCGTGCGATACGTGTCAACGACGGATTGCTTTTGCTCTCTGGCTAGCACTAACCTGTTGCACTCCTGTCTCTTCTCGTTTTCGTAACGTTTTTGATGGTAACACGCGGCGGTCGCAGGTGGCAAACAGCAGTCGGTTCGTGGCTCAGTTCACGGGTGGACGGGCGAGGACATCCGGCGCTTCCCTAGAAACTGATCTTTATGATGGTGCCGTTGACGCCGACCAGCCATCCCGCTTTCGGAGTCGCAAAAGCGACCGCCCAATAGCCAGTCACTCCCGGCAGCGCGAACCATGTATTGCCCTCATCGGGAGTCCATGCCGCTCCGCCCGCGTTGGCAGTGATGACCACCGCGCGTCCGCCGTCTTCTCGTTCTTGACCGCCGCCGGCTTGACCCACGTAGCTTAAGCCGAAAATGGCTCCCGTGACTGGAGGCGCGTTCGTCAGCTTCCAGGTTTGACCGCCATCGCTGGACGCGGCCGTCCGCGCGCTATTGGGATCGCTTGGGTCCAAATCGCCGCCGCCCACGATCCCATGCCAGGGGTTACGGAAAGCTACCGTGAAGGCGCCGGCGCTGGGCGAACTTACGAGCGGAGTGTCATAGGCGTTCCATGTGTCGCCCCCGTCTCTGGTGCTGAGGATTCTGGCAATGGTCGAGCCACCGGTCGCAATCCAGGCGTTCCTCCCACCTTGAGTTGCAACGCAAGTGCCGCTGGCGGCGAACGACGCTTCACCGGGCAATGCTGGCGGCATATTGCCGCTGATGTCCTGCCAGGTCGTGCCATCTGTGATGCGGAGATCGGGGAACACTCCGTTCACCGAGTCGCTGTGCGAGATGCCGCGCTTCGGCGTCCAGAATGCGAAACAATCGTAGAACGCGCTCGGATTCTGGTTCTGAAACTGCATCGTCCAAGTCGCGCCGCCGTCTACCGTTTTGTAGATGCGGAAGTCCGTGGGATTACTCCCGATGGATTGCAGATAGGCGACCTTCTCGCTCACGCCCTGCACATCGCGGAATTGCAGCGTCTCGGCTCCCGGAACCACCGCTGCTTTCCAGGTTGCGCCGCCGTCGGTCGTCATAAGAAAGGTGCCGCCGCGCCCCGACGCCCAGACCACGCGCGCGTTCACCGGACTGACCGCAATCAGCCCCTGCGTGGTTCCGCTGTTTTGGGGAGTCAGAGTGGGTTGATGATTTTTCGCTTGCGTTGCCGTGGAGCTCAGGATCGCCAAGGCAAACGCGGGAATTATGAAAGCAGCGAGCAGACGTTTCGACATAGCAATCTCTCCGGAGGCGAAGTATAGGCCGGGTCGCAAAAGGCTGTCAAACCCTTACCCAGCAAGGAAATCAAGGTGCGCGAAGGAAATTCTTGCGATGAAAAGCCTTGGTGATACTTCGTGTTCTTGGGGGTTCCCGGTCTTCTGCGTGCTATTGCGAAACTGAGCCATCACGCGTTGGGTCTGTCAAATGCGCGAGGCTCGGTTCGAGGTTATACTATGATTAAGACTCGAAACATAGATTGAGACTCGGATTAAGACTCGAATCAAGAAAAGCCAGTCATAATAAATAGAACCCCGGGGGTATTGTGAATGCCAAGAGGCCGATCAACTTTTACCAAACGTCAGAAAGAACAAGCGCGCCAGCAGAAACAGCGGGACAAAAACGAGCGCAAGACTCAACGGAAGGAAGAAAAGCCGGAAGGCGGCGTAGTGGACGAGGTGGACGAAATGCGTGAGATGCGCGAGCTCGCGGAAGCCCAAGCCGCGCTGTTCCGCATTGGCGCCGACGACGACGAACCCAGTTCCAGCGAGCTGTCCATCCCACATAGCACCAAGGCAAACGATCGCTAAACGCCTTGGCAGATTCGCCGGAGCAACGCTCCGGCGAACTCGGCTCAATTCTATAAAGATTTATGGTGGGGTGCCGGGCGTCCCCGCCCGGCGGGACGGGCGAGGAGGCCCGTCGCTCCACTAAACACTAAACGAAGACCTCTCCCGGCAAAGCGGTTAACGTCCTTGATGCGAGGGTGTTTTCAACAAATCGCTTCGGCCGATCATTGGCCGCCGCATTCACCTGCTTGCGTTCGATGCGCAGTTTCAAGGTGCGCTCGATATTGCGGAGCTCCAGAACCTCCACGCCTGTGACCAGTGTCGAGGCTCGTCCCTGCAAGCCGGCCCGTCCCGTACGCCCGACGCGGTGAATGAAGTCTTCTGCCATCTTCGGCAAGTCATAGTTGATCACGTGCGCGACGTCATCGCAGTGCAGGCCTCGCGATGCGATATCCGTTGCGACCAGCACCTGGTAGCGCCCTTCTTGAAATCCGCTCAAGGCTGCGTTGCGCTGGGACTGCGTACGATCGCCGTGAATCATGGCAGCCGAGAAGCCATCCCGCTCGAGTTCCTTGGCCAGCCTTTGCGAGCCGCGCTTGGTGCGCGTGAAGATCAAGGTCTGTCCTTTTTCCGCATACAGCAGCTGCCGGAGCACATCCAATTTTTCGGATGGCCGCACTTCATAAGCTTCTAGCTGTACGCTCTCCGCAGGCTTCAGAGTTGAACCGAGCGCGATGCGCACCGGCTCGCGCGTGTAGTCATTGACTAGTGACGCCACCGACTGTTCCATCGTGGCGGAGTAACACAGTGTCTGCCGGCGCTGCGGCAGAATTTGCAGGATGCGCCGGATGGCTGGGAGAAAACCCATATCCAGCATACGGTCGGCTTCGTCGAGTACGAGTATTTTCACGTGACGCAGGTCCGCGAATTTGCGGGTGATGAAATCCTGCAAGCGTCCCGGAGTAGCGATTACAAATTCGCAGCCGGAGCGAAGACTATGGATCTGCGCCTTCTCCGACACGCCGCCGATCACCAGCGCCGCTTTCGGCATTTTCTTGTCGCGCAGCTGTTCGTACTGCTCGTGAACCTGCATGGCCAATTCACGGGTGGGCAAGAGGACGAGCGCGCGGACGTTCTTGGATGACTCAGTCTTCGACGATTCAGCGCGCAGCATCTCGATAATCGGAATCAGGAACGCGAGAGTCTTGCCGGTGCCGGTTTGAGCGGTGCCGATTACGTCCTTGCCTTCAAGGGCAGGAGAAATGGCGCGCGCCTGGATGGGTGTGAGGGTAATGAATTGAGCTGCCGCCAATTTCTGCTGCAAGGCAGCAGACAGGGGCAGTTCGGTAAATGTTGTCATTCGATTGTTTTCTTTCTGGAGGGGCCTAGTAGATTCTCAAACACAGTATCGAGAGTTCGCATGCCGCTCGCATTGAAATTGGCGCTGGAACCAAACGGCGGGCAGGAAATGCGGAAGTGGAGCGGATCCAACAGGATCCCCGCTTAACGGCATACCGTAGCAAAAGCGTTAATAGCAGTATAGCAGAAGAAGACGCGGCGTGGGGTTACGTTGGTCATATTCTCGATAAACATTGTTGAGAAACCAGTACCGGGTCGTGTGGCGCGGCCGCCCCCGCCCGCGTTTCAGTGCGGTGCAATGCTTCCGCGAATTACAACAACCGACGCAGCCGGCAGATCGTAGAGCGTGTCTTTAGCGCCAATCTGTTTTGAGCGCAAAATCGGCCCATCGGGATTGGCCGTGCCGTTCGTGTAAGCAACGATCGTAGGCGCAGCAGCGATTTCCGCGTGCGCCATGAAGCGAGTGCGCGGCGGGTTCCACTTGTACTGCGCGCTGCCGAAGGTCGCAATCTCGACAGGCCCGATGAAACCCGTGTCTGAACCAGTGAACCCGCGAAACGCAATCCGCACCCTATGAGGGTTCTCCTGGTCGCGGTTGACGACGAGCAGCGACCACTCCCCGTCGGGACGCTTCAAAGCATACGCGCTAACAAGTTCGCGCCCAGCTCCGTCTTCGATATCGGATTTGGCCGAATAGACCTGATGCTCGCCGCCGCCGGGCTGCGCCCACTCCACATTGATAAGTTGCGCAACAAAGAATTGCGCCAGCGGCTGCTGAATTTTGTAGGAAGCGTCCACCGTGAACATGCCGAAGGTGCCCGGAGAACTGTTGCAGCCGGGCTCCATCTGCAGGGGCAGATAGTGGAAGTAGTAAACGCCTTTCGCTCCTGCGTCGAGCAGCGATCCGATGTAATCGGCCAGCCAGAGACCGGAAAAAATGTCCTGATAAGTTTCGCTGGCACCTGACGACAGATTTCCCTCGGTGATGAACATCGGCATGTCGGCGGGTACGCCATCCTGGTGCCACACCTGAATGATGTGGCGCATGAGTTCGGGCTCGTCATAAAGCACGCCCCACGGAGTTTTGCAGGGGTCGTAGGGATAGTGCCCAAAAGAGAAGAACGCGAGATCCTTCATGCGTCCGTGCTGCTTCAGATAGTCGAGAAAGCGCGCGGTCCACGAGACCCGGCCGCTGGCGTCGGGCCAGACTTCGATATCCCGGTTGACGCCCTGAAAAGAAGGTCCACCTAGTTTGAGCGCCGGATCTAGGCGATGGAGCGCGCTCGCCCACTGCACATAGAGCGCGGCATAATCCTCGGGGAGCATGTACTGGCCGTCGGCCTCCTCGCCCATCTCGACGTAGGAGATTAGATAGTGGCGGTGCTCCAGGTAAGCAATCTCGGCAACAGCGTTGTCGGGAGTGTCGTAGAGCAGCGCGACCGGAACCATGGCGGGCAGTCCGCGGGTAACGCCGCTGGTGAAGAAGAGATCGAAGCCAATCTGCGCCTGGCGCGTGGAGCCGAGGTTGGAAGCCTGATGCCACGGATCGACGGAAGAGCAATAGGTAGTCGTCTGCTCCTGATCGGCGGTGTGGCGCAGAGTATCGTGAAAGGAGTCGTGGAAGGTGCCGTCCTCAGTGGTGGTTCCGAGGTAGAGTTCGCGAATGGCGTAGCCCATGCAGTTGCGCGGATCGGCGGGGCCGTCGGCATCGCAAGTGTTGGAGGACGCGGTCATCCAGATGCGGACGAAACGGACGGCGACCGGGGCTGTGATGAGGCGAGCGGTCTCAGTACGGCCCTTGCCGGCGGTGACAGTGCCTTGCGGAAAAGTTTGCCAGACGCCGCGGGTAGGCGATTTGATGGGATCGTCGCCGGTCCAATACTGGACAACGTAATGGATAGCGTATGGTTCGCCCCACGCGATGCGAATGCTGTCGACGGGCTGCGGCTGCGCCAGATCGAGAACGATCCACTGCGGATGAAGGGTGTCGCTCTCGCCGGTGAAATGCTGGGTGAGATAGGGGTTGCTCTTCCAGAAAGTGTTAAGGTCACCGTCGGTGAGGCGGGAGAAACCGGTGTTGTCGGTGCCGTCGTTGCGGGTGAAACCGCGACGCGGCAGAGCGTATCCGTAGGAGTAGCGAATGGTCTCGGTGGGAACGGCCGCGCCGGTGAAATAGCCATTCCCGCTGGGATCGCTCGCATCGCTCCCGTTACTCCACGTTCCTCGCGGATTCCAATGCCAGGCTTCGACGGCCAACTCGGTATTCTGGCGATAAGACACCGTTTGCCAGCCGGAGGCGAGCGTTGCCTCGAGTGACGGCGGAAGCAGATCTTTATCGATGGCCGCAACCGGAATGCGGTCGACGCCGGCGCCCAGAGTTTCGCTGGGGACGAAGTGGTTGGCGGAGTGCGAGACGTCAACGGTGATGGTCTGGGTAGCGGCGAAAATACTGAGAATTATGATGATGGCAAGAACGGTGGCCGGAATTTTCATGCGAGGCCTCCAGATGTCCAACAGGATAGAGTATTAAAACGATTGAATTATATGGATTTTGCAACTTTGAGACGAGCTGTTTTCTGAATGTGAACACAAAATTCTTGTTGGGAGAGAGCCGGACGAGACGCCGCGCTGGACGGGCGAGGCGCCCGTCTCTCCACCGTATGACTTATCACCGGAGTTGCGGGCGGTCAAACGACTTAAAGCGGCAGCCAAGTTCCAATTCCCTTCTCTAGAGCACGCTCGTAAATCAACGGCGCCACCGCTACGTCGTCCAGCGCGAGCCCTAAATTACAGGCCATAGTGCGCTCTTCCGGCTTCTGCCGGCCGACCTTGCGGCCGGTGACAAGCTCTCCCAGATCCGCGTGAATGGGTGGGATGTTCTGGAAATATCCGAGGTCGCGATAATGATCCAGCTGCGGCACGTCATCGGTACAGAATCTATCGGCTGCATACAGCGCGTCAGGATGCCAGTACGAATCGAAGTCCACGAGCGACGCGAACGCACCCTCCTGAAGCCAGCCGCGTTGAATGGTAGCGTGCGGCGTGCGCAGAATCGGGCCCGCCGTGACGACCATATCGCTCGCGACCACCGCCTGCCTCGGGTCGCTCACCGAAACAACGTCGATTCCCAGCTGCCGACTCATTTCCTGCGCGTAACGAATGGCGCGATCAGCGTGCTTGTCATACGCATAAACTTTTTTCAGCGGAAATAGAACTTTCAGCGCTTCCAGATTGCTGCGCCCCTGCACTCCGCAACCTAGAATGCCCACGGTAGCTGACTCAGCCCGCGCCAGATATTTTGAGGCAACCGCGGTGGCAGCGCCGGTGCGCTCGGCGGTAATCCATGTGCAATCCATGAGCGCGATGGGAATGCCGGTTTCAGGATCGTTGAGGATAACTAATCCCGTAACGTAGGGCAATCCGCGCTTGCTGTTGTCGGGAAATGCGCCGACCCACTTCATTCCGGCGGCCTTCCGCGCCGGAATTGAAGCGGGCATAGCATGGATAAAGGCGTCGGGCATAGTGTCGGGCATGGTGTGGATGCCGATTTTAGGCGGCATCTCCACGCGCCCGTCGGCCTTCTCGCGAAACATCCCCTCCAGCGCCGCTATGATTTCCGCCATGCCCGGTCCGGCGGAGACAACGTCGGAGTGGGAAAGGTAGAGGAGTTCTTTTCCGAGCCTTCCCGGGTCGAGGCGTGAATTCGTGTGTGAATTAATATTTTCCTCCGAACATCGCTTACTTATTCTTGTTGCTCAGTTTCTCGGCAAGCGCGTTGGCGTCATCAAGCATCTTATCGATGCGGCGAGCCCGCGCGTCCAGAGTCCGGTAGTAGAAGATGCCAAACAGATGTCCGCGCCGGCGCGAGAGTGACATGCCGTCCCAACCTTCACGGGCGCGTGGATGCCGGGCGAAAGCTACCTGTAAAATGGGCGGCAGTTCCCTTTCTGCATCCATGACGGCGAGCAAGCGTTCTGCAATTTGTTCCGCGCGACGGATGCGTGCTTCTGCGCTCTTAGGCTCGGCGATCCACTTGGCAATGTCATTGCGTGCGGAGTGATTCAGTTTGTCATGCCAGCGGCGAAGCGAGCGATCTTCGCTGAGGATGCGCTTGAGTTCATTGGGGATGGTTACGGTCCGTTCTTCGCGGTCTAGTGCAATCTGAAAACGCGCGATGCTGCCTTCGATGGCTCGCGCTCCCTTCTGCATCTGCTTGTTGACCAGCAGAAAGTGCCTGCCCTCTCGGGTGGGAAACAGCGAAGTGCGGAAGGCGAACCCGTTGATTTCGCCTTTTACCTTGATCTGGCCACGCAACCCCCAGACCTGGGCTGCATCGAACGGTAGGTGGATAACAATCCAGTTGAGGCGGGAGCGTAGGCGCTCAAGCCTGGCCTCGAAGCGCTCGGCAGCGGGCGTGGGCCTTGTTCTGGAAGATTTTGGCATTAGCGGAAACCGGGCGTTTGCATTTTAATAGAACAGAGGCGTGCTGTAACGCTGGCAAGAGTTAAACTGTGGGAAAAGATATTGGGAGAACTATCGTGATCTGCCCGAATTGTAGAGAGGACAATGCGCCCAATTTCCGTTTTTGCGGAATGTGTGGCACTTCGCTCGAACCTCGGCGACCCCTTGGCTCACCGGCACTGGACCCCTTGTCGGCGTTTCCACCAGCCGTGCCAGCCGCTTCACCTTCGAAGACAGCACACTCTCCGGCACAGGTGCGGCCGGTCGTCGTGGAGGACGCACCAAGGGTCGACGCACTAAAGACCGACGCACCAAGGACCGGAGACAAACCGGGGCCGCCGATAGCAGGGCCCTCAATGCTGGGTCTGAATCAGCCGTTAGCAAATCAGCCCACTCCGCACGAGCCTGATTTGCGGCATCCCAGCATGGACTTGCTGCGGGACAGATCTTTCTCCGGCTTGGATTCTTTTTTGGAGCCCGAGCAGTCGAGGACCGGCGCGCGGCGGATTCTGCTGATGCTGGGGCTGCTTGTAGCGTTGGGCGCGGCCGGGTGGTGGACATACACAAACTATCTCGGCGCCACGGAAGGTCGAAAGCCTGAACCCACGGCGTCGACCAGCGGCGACACTTCGGCCGAGAAGGCATCAACGAAACCCTCGACCCAAGATGGGGCTCCAACACCTGCGACCGGCTCATCGCAGACGGCGGCGCCGTCAGCCGAAGTTCCAGCGGGCCCCACCGAGAACGCGAGCACAAGCCCTGACCCTACCCGAAAGGCGTTGGACGCGGGGACAAAGCCTGCGGCCGAAGCAAAACCAGCGATTCCGGCCGCGGCCACTCCGGCAAAGACACGTTCGACCGACGGGCGAGAGGCGCAACGCGTGCCCGGCGTGGCATCGGTCGTGACCTCGTCGAAGATCCCGAAATCGCCCGCGCCCGCCGCCACTGACACCGGCGACGCGGACTTCCGAAAAGGAGAGGCTTACCTCTACGGGCGGGGGGCGTCGGAAAACTGTGCCGAAGCAGTGAAAAATCTAAAGGCTGCTTCAGCTAAATCTAACGCCAAGGCCCGGAGCGCGTTCGGAACCATGTACGCCACCGGGCACTGTGTGCCGCGCGATCTACCGACATCGTATTTGTGGTTTGCGCTGGCTCTGCGGGTGGATCCGAATAATCAGATTCTGGAAAAAGATTTGAACGCGGTCTGGAACCAGATGACGCCGCCGGAGCGGCAGATGGCGACCAGAATGAAACAGTGAAAGATTGAAATGGAGAGCCGGGCGTTCCCACCCGCCCCCCCTCCACTACTCGACGTTCGGCACCAGATTCAACGCCTTCTTCACCGTGCCGCGCTCGATCATGATTTTTTCCTGCAGCAGGGTGATGGCGTAAATCAACTGCTCGGGACGCGGGGGGCAGCCGGGGACGTAGATATCCACTGGAATGACCTGATTCACGCTCTGTACGAGCGCGTAATTGTTGAAAACGCCACCGGAAGTCGCGCACGCCCCCATCGAGATGACCCATTTCGGTTCCGGCATCTGCTCCCAGAGCTGGCGAATTACGGGAGCCATCTTGTTCGAGACGCGGCCGGCGATGATCATCAGGTCCGACTGCCGCGGCGACGGCCGGAACACTTCGGCGCCGAAGCGCGCGATATCGAAGCGCGACGCGCCCATTGACATCATTTCAATCGCGCAACAGGCGAGGCCAAACGTCATCGGCCAGATGGAATTCTTGCGCATCCAGTTGACGGTCGAATCGAGTGTGGTCATGACGATGCCTTCGGGCACACCGTCTCCATAGACGAGTTCCTTGACTACCTTCTTGCCGTTTTCGATATCAACGTAGGGACCGAAACTGAGTTCTTGCGCCATGGCTATATTTTAACCGCAGAGGGGGCCGAGTGCGCAGAGGAAGGATTTTCTCGTCTGGTTCGCTGACTTCAGTTATTTATCGAACCATTAGTGTAAACGCTGATTACAACAACTACGAACAGACCCCAGAGTACCAGCGATGCGAAGGCGAGTTCGGAAAGCTAAATCCGTCTTCCTCAAGCCACTTCCTTCCAAACCCAATTGAGACGGAACTGCACTTCCTGTTTGGCAGGTTCAGTGGCATTCCCCGGCCATCGGAATTGACATATAAACGCAGTTACTTCGTTCAGCGAGCGACTCGCAAACGCTTCCCAACTTTTGGATGGCAGAGTCGTTGTCGAATAGCTGTATGCGAAAATCCCAGATTCCGTTTGTACGTGTGGCTGGATCACTGAATTCTTGACCAGCCAAAGTTCAGCGTCAACAATCGCGGCTCCTCTTCCACGCAACCACTCCGCGGCACGCAGCGCGTCGTCCCTGTGCCAGCCGATTTCACCGTGGCAGGCGAACCCTCGGCCGATTAGCGGTTGCGGGAACTCACTCGGTAGATGAGGTTTGGCATTACGAGCCATCTCGCGGCGGAGGGGTTTGTAAAGCTGCCTCAAAGCATTTGGAGTATCGGGTGAAACGTCAGTACCAAGTCCATCTTTTCCGAGGATGACAAACTCCCACAATGCGTTTCCGGCCAAATGGGGCGGCCAAAGAACAACACCGGCAGGCGATGTCCCATGCGTTGCATCAACTCTGATTTCGGTCTTTAATTCTCTCGATAACCGCTCGTTGAGTTCTTTAAGTCCGCTTGTCCCTTCGGCCACGTCATAGTCATGAATCACAGCCACAATTACTTCATGTATCCGTCCGTTTTCGGAATAGACACCCATCGAAGTGATGTCATCAGGATGAACCTCACACAGCCGCGTCTGGCCTTGGAAACAGGTTATGAATATTCCATCCGGGCTGATGCTTGTTTCTGAGTCGCTCGTCATTAAGGTTTGCCGTAGACCCCTCTTAACCGCAGTCTGACTGGCCCGCGAGTCGCGCTCGCTGGGTCGCACATCGGACGCATAGTTGTCGCAAAATCTCCATAACACTAACAATTGCTGATCAGAGCGCTCATGGAACGAGTTCGAGCTGTGTTCGGCGACTCGTTCGGTGAAACCCGTTCAAGGGTTCAGCACGATCTTGCCGAACATCTGGCTTTTTTCCATGTACTCGTGGGCGGTGCGTGTCTCCTTCAAGGGGAACTTACGATCGATGATAGGCTTGAGGCGTCCGGCGAACACATGGCCGAGTACTTCGTGGAGTTCGCTCATCGTCCCCATGTATGACCCCAGCAACGCAAGCTGGCGCGAGAACAGAAACCGCAGATCAAGTTCGACTTTCGGTCCGGTGGTCGCGCCGCAGGTGACGAGTGTGCCCCCAGCCCTGAGCGACCGCACGCTCTCCTCCCATGTGGCCAGGCCTACGTGCTCGATGACGATGTCGACACCCTCAAAGTTAGTAATCTTGCGGACTTCCTGCGAAATCTTCTGCTGATAATGATTGATTACGAAATCGGCGCCGAGTTCGCGCGCGCGTTCCATTTTGGGCTCGTCGCCCGCGGTAGCGATCACGCGCGCGTGGAACATCTTTGCGATCTGGATTGCCGCCATGCCCACGCCTGAATTCGCTCCCAGCACCAGCACACTTTGGCCGGGGCGGATGGCGGCGCGTCCGGTGAGCATGTGCCACGCGGTCATAAAGACGAGTGGAACGCTGGCGGCTTCACTGAAATCGAGGGAGTTCGGTATCGGGATGACGTTGACGGCCGCAATAGCGAACAGTTCGCAGTTACCGCCGTCCACGGCGTTGCCGAGCACGGTGAACTGGCGGCACTGATTCTGCAGGCCGGCAACGCACTTCACACAGTGATTGCAGAAATGCATGGGCGCGACTAGCACGCGCTGTCCGGGCTTGAGGTCGGTAACGTACTCGCCGACTTCGACGATTTCGCCGGCCATGTCGCTGCCGAGAATGTGCGGCAGGTTAACGCCGGGCAGGCCTTTGCGCACCCAAATGTCGAGGTGGTTCAAGGAGCACGCCCGCACGCGGATTAGGACTTGATCCTTGCGCGGCTGGGGATCAGGGACGTCCTCGTAGGTGAGGACTTCGGGTCCACCGAACTGATGAATGCGAACGGCTTTCATGGGCGCTCCTGCAGAGTAGACAACGGCGATTTGACCCTACAAGCTAGCACAAATCACTTTCCCTCTGCGTAGGGACAGCCGCCCCCGGCTGTCTAGTGGACCGCAACTCGACCTTCGCAGACGCCCACATTTGATTTTCCCTGCTCACCGAACCATAATCATCGATATGGATCTGTACGAAGAGATCGTCCGCTTGCGAAAAGACGGACGCCGCGGCGCGGTCGCGACCATCGTGAATGTGCGCGGGTCGATTCCTTCGTTCAAAACGGCAAAGATGCTGGTGCGGGACGATGGCTCCATCGTCGGCACAATTGGCGGCGGCTGCGTTGAGGCCGAGGTGTGGCAGGCGGCGCGCGAAGTGATGGAATCTGAGAGGCCGCGGACCCTAACCTTTGATCTGAATCAGGATCCGAAATACGATACCGGCCTCGTCTGCGGCGGGACGCTCGAAATTTTCGTGGAGCCGATCTTACCTCCAGCAGACCTTTATATTTTCGGCGCAGGTCACGTAGCCGCAAGCCTTTACAAAGTTGCGCGAATCGCGGGATTCGACGTCACGGTGGTGGATGATCGCGCGGCCTACGCAAACCGCGAACGTTTCCCCGAGGCGCAGCAGGTGATCGCTGAAGATTTCGAGAAGGCAGCGGCGCAGCTCGCGCCCAGCGAGTCTTCGTACATCGTGATCGTCACGCGTGGGCACCGCGACGATATGCGGATGCTGCGGTGGGCGGTGCAGACTCCGGCGCGTTACGTTGGGATGATCGGGTCGAAGCGGAAGACGATTACCATTTTCAAAGAGCTGCAAGCGGAGGGTCTGCCTGCGCATTTATTTGACCGGGTCCACGCGCCGGTCGGCTTGGATATTGGGGCCATTACTCCGGAAGAGATTGCCGTGTCGATCGCGGCGGAATTGATCGCGAGGCGGCGAAAAGTGGAACGCGATCTGCCGCACATGAGCTGGTTCCATCGGCGCGAATTGAAGACCGAGGTCGAGCCGAAGTCTTAGTTCGTGTGGGGCGGGCGCCCTCGCCCGTCCAAGCCGAGCGCAAGCTCGGCAGATGCGTGCGGACGCAACATCCCTGGAATCGCTTTTCTCCGCGCTCTCGGCGCCCCGGCGGTTAAGATTTCAGCATGCCGAACGAAATCGAAATCAAATTTCGAATTGAAAATCTGCCCGCACTCAGTCGGGCCCTGAAGCAAGCGGGCTTCAAACAGCGCACCCGTTCCACACACGAAATGAATTCACTCTACGACCTGCCCGGCCAGAGGCTGCGGAAGCGGGGCGAGTTGCTGCGTCTGCGGAAGTTTGGCGAGATCTGGGTGTTGACGCACAAGGCGAAGGGCAAGGCCGGTCGCCATAAAGTACGGGTTGAGCTGGAAACGCGTGTGGAAAACGGCGGGCAGATGGACGCCATTCTGGGCGCGCTTGGGTTCGTTCCGACGTTTCGCTATGAAAAATACCGTGCGGAGTGGAGCGACGGCACGGGCCACGTGGTGCTCGATGAGACGCCGATTGGGAACTTCGGCGAGATCGAAGGGCCGCCTCGCTGGATCGACCGCACCGCTCGCGCGCTCGGGATCACGCAGGCACATTACATCAAGCAAACTTACGCGGAGCTGTTCTTCGCATGGAAACGCGCGACCCGCAGCAAAGCTACAGAAATGACCTTTCGCGCGCAGGGCAAGAAATCAAAAAGCGTTTAACCGCAGAGACGCCGAGAAAAACCTGTAAGGAATGATTCACTGCGGGTTCAACAGATCTAGCTAAAGCTTTTCTCGGCATACTTCGCGTCTCGGCCGCGAGAGACTTACTAATTTGCCCCGCAACATTTCTTATATTTCTTGCCGCTTCCGCAAGGGCAGGGATCGTTGCGTCCGACTTTTGCCCCCGAGCGCACAACTTGCTGAACTTGCATGTCGCCGGCCCCGGCCATGCGCGCTTGTTCCAGCTCTTTCTTTTTCTTGCGCTGGAACGCTTCTTCGATTTCGTCCACAGACGTTGCGACCTGGCGCGGTGGGCGTCCGTTGCCGCCTCGACCGCCCGTGATGATTGAAGGTACGCCGGCGTCGGGCCCCTGCCCGGACAGTTCGATTGGACTGCCTCCGCCGCCACCTGGCCTCGTTCCCTGGTCCGGCGGCCGCTCCATGATCTGCATCAGGTACAGGTAGCGAACCGTTTCTTCCTGAAAGCGCTGCATCATCTCTTCAAACATGTCATAGGACTCGCGCTTGTACTCGACCAGCGGATCATGCTGTCCGTAGCCGCGCAGGTTGATGCCCTCTTTCAGGTGGTCCATCGAGAGCAGGTGATCTTTCCACTGGCCGTCGATCACACTCAGCATGATCATCCGCTCGTGATAGCGCATGGCCTCGGCGCCGATCAGCGCCTCTTTCGCGTCATATCGCTCTTTCAGTTTGTCGAAGATGGCGTCGCCCAATTCCTGGCGATTCATGTGTTCCGGTTTGAGGCCTTCGGCGTAAATGTCGACGCCGAAGCGGGTGAAGATTGCGTCTTTCAGAGCTTTGAGATCCCAGTTGTCAACGTGTTCTTTCGGCGGACAGTGCCGTTCGAGGATGTCACCGAGAATGGCGGAGACGTAGTCTTCGATGATCAGGTCTTTCTGGTCGAGGCCTTCCAGCAGACGGCGGCGTAGTCCGTAGACCGCTGTGCGCTGCTTGTTCATGACATCGTCGTACTCGAGCAGGTGTTTGCGAGCTTCGAAGTTCTGGCCTTCGACGGCTTTCTGCGCAGCTTCGATTCGGCGCGTGATCATGCGCGATTCGATCGGAATACCTTCTTCCATGCCGAGGCGTTGCAGCAGGTTCGAAACCCACTCCTTGGCGAAGATGCGCATCAGATCGTCTTCGAGCGAAAGATAGAAGCGCGAAGAGCCCGGGTCGCCCTGGCGGCCGGCGCGTCCGCGAAGCTGATTGTCAATGCGGCGCGCTTCGTGGCGTTCGGTGCCGAAGATGTGCAACCCGCCCGCCTCGATCACTTCCTGGTGTTCGCGGTCCGTGTCGTTTTTGTAACGCACAAAGATCTCGTTCCACTGATCTGTCGGGACCGCGTACTCGTTGCCAGCGTAGTACCACACGGTACGGTTGGGATCGTCGACGTCGGCTTCGATTTTGCCTTGCGCGGCGCGGATCGGCTGCGCGATTCCCTTCTTCACGCATTCCTGCTTGGCCATGAATTCGGCATTGCCGCCGAGCAGAATGTCGGTACCACGGCCCGCCATATTCGTGGCGATGGTAACCATGCCTTTGCGTCCGGCCTGCGCGACAATTTCCGCTTCGCGCTCGTGATACTTCGCGTTCAGGACGACGTGCTTGATTCCCTTCTTCTTGAGCAACTCCGAGAGCCGCTCGGATTTTTCGATCGAGGTCGTGCCGACCAGCACCGGCTGGTTGCTGTCGTGCAGCCTTTGGATTTCGTCGGCGGCCGCGAAATACTTTTCTTTCTCCGTGCGGTATACGATGTCCGGATTCTCTTTGCGCAGCAGCGTGCGATTGGTCGGAATGACGATGACTTCGAGCCGGTAAATCTTGTCGAATTCCGGCGCTTCGGTTTCCGCCGTACCCGTCATTCCCGCCAGCTTTTTATACATGCGGAAATAATTCTGGAATGTAATGGTGGCGAGCGTTTGATTCTCGCGCTCGATCTTCACATTCTCCTTGGCTTCGATTGCCTGGTGGAGCCCGTCGGACCAGCGGCGCCCCGGCATCAGGCGCCCGGTGAATTCGTCCACAATCAGCACTTCGCCGTCTTTGACCACGTACTCGACGTCTTTCTTGTAAAGCGCATGCGCTTTGACGGCGGTTTCGACGTGATGCTTCAGCGCCCAGTTTTCCGGATCGGCGATGTTGCCGATACCCAACAGCTTTTCGACTTTTTCCCATCCCTCGTCGCTGACCGTGACGTTGCGGTGCTTTTCGTCGACCACGTAGTCCCCGGTCATGATCTTGGGCTCGCCCGGCTGCGTATCTATTTCTTCGCCCTTTTCGAGCTTGGGGATGATGCGATTCACCTTGTAATACTTGTCCGTGGATTCTTCACTCGCACCCGAAATGATTAGCGGCGTCCGGGCTTCGTCGATCAGGATGGAATCGACTTCGTCGACAATCGCGAAGTTGTGCATGCGCTGCACGCAATCGCGCAGATCGAACTTCATGTTGTCGCGCAGATAGTCGAAGCCGAATTCGTTATTTGTGCCGTAGGTCACATCAGCGGCATAGGCGGCGCGGCGCTCGGCATCGTCAAGGTCGTGGACGATCACGCCCACCGTCAGGCCGAGAAAGCTGTAGAGCTTGCCCATCCATTCGGAATCGCGCTTGGCCAGGTAATCATTGACGGTAACCACGTGCACGCCGCGTCCACTGAGCGCGTTCAGATACACCGGGAGCGTCGCGACTAGCGTTTTACCCTCTCCGGTTTTCATCTCGGCGATGGTGCCTTCGTGCAGAACCATGCCGCCGATCAACTGCACGTCGAAGTGCCGCATGTTAAGCACGCGCCGTCCAGCTTCTCGGACAACGGCAAACGCTTCTTCAAGCAGTTCGTCGAGCTCCGCCTTGAGCACCTCGCTGCGCTGCGCTTCGATTTCCTTCTGACGGTCGGGATCCGGGAGATCGGTGTCCGGGCGCTCGGGATCAGCAGCCGGTTCGTCGGCAACCGAGCTTAGACGCTCCTCAATACGAGCGCGAAATTCTGCGGTCTTGGCGCGGAGTTCGTCGTCAGAGAGCTTCTGCATCTCCAGTTCAAGCGCGTTGATGGCCGCAACCCGAGGCTGCAGGCGCTTGACCTCGCGCTCGTTCTTCGTCCCGAAAACCCTGCCTAACAAAGTGTTGATCAAACGGAAGCCCTTCGAAGGACACCTGTCCTAGATATGAGTAAAAGCCTAGCACATTAGATGCGGGAGGGATGGCGAAGGACGGGCAACAGGAAACAGGCTGAGGAATGCCTCGGGTTTCCTATCAGGGCGTCGCTTTAGCGATACCGCAAATCCTTCGAAAGCAGACACCCCCTTCGGGCCTGGCAACGAAGAATCGGCTTTCCCGCCAATCGTTTCAGACCTTCGCGGATTTGCGGGCCTTCCTTTTCTTCGGCTCCCACGGCGGGAGCGTCCACCTGCCCTCCCTGAAGTCGTCCAGCCACTGCCGGACTTCTTCCTTCAGAGTAGCGCCTTTCGCTTTCGCAATCTGTTCTGCCCGGTCGAGCAGTTCCGCGTTCGCACTAAATGTAATTTTTTGCTCGGCGTAGTATTTCTCCCCCGGGTTAAGATCGGCGCAGTTCCTAGTTTTCCCCAGCGGTCTTTAGTATATTCACCTCCGACATGCCCGCCTTCTACCAGCGATTCCAGGAATCGGCCCGAAAGTTCCCCGATAACGTTGCGCTTGAGATTCAGCGGCCGCAGACGGTTGAGCGCGTCACCTTCGCGGAATTGACCCGGATGTCGGAGAGCGTGGCGAACTGGCTCTCGACTCGTGTGCCACGGGACGCGCGTGTGGCCATTCTGGCGGCGAACCATCCGCGGTGGGTGGCGGCATATCTGGGGATCATCGCCGCCGGAAGAACGGCGGTTCCGCTCGACACGGCTTTCCACGCTGACCAGGTGAAGAAGTTGTTGATCGACAGCGGGGCTTCCCTGCTGTTCTGCGATGTGAAGCATCTTCCGGTGGCGGTGGACGCGGTCGAGGGACTCAACATAGGTTTGGTGATGACTTCGGCGGCGGCTGAATCGAATCCCACTCAGGCTAAAGCGAGCGCCCCCAGCCTCGCCGCCGATCTCGATTCCATCTTCGCCGCCGGTCCCGGCGACTTTCAGCCGCTCGTCCCCGCCGACGGTGACCTCGCGGCGCTGCTCTACACCTCAGGCACGACTGCCGATCCAAAGGGCGTGATGCTCACCCACGCCAACCTCGTCGGCGAGGCGAATTCGGTGCTCGCGATAATGAAGGTTGGCCCCGAGGACGCGCTGCTTGGAATTCTCCCGATGTTTCACGTGCTCGCGCAGATGGCAAACCTTTTCCTGCCTCTGTTCAATGGCTGTCGCGTCGTATACCTGGAGACGCTGAACACAACCGAATTACTGCGCGCCTTGCAGGAACGCGATATTACCGTGTTTTGCGTTGTGCCTCAATTTTTCTACCTGATTCACGAGCGCATTTTCAAAGAGCTGAACAAACGCGGCAAGTTCACGCTGCGGCTGGTGCGCACACTGATGGCATTCAACCGTGGCCTGCGCCGGATCAGAGTCAACGCGGGCAAACTCTTCTTCGGAAAGATTCACGCGACCTTCGGCGCTCGCATGCGTTATCTGATAACCGGCGGCTCGCGATTCGATCCCGCCATCGCTCGCGATTTTTATTCTTTTGGCATCGACGTTCTGAACGCGTACGGCCTGACGGAGACCACCGGCGGCGCCTTCATTAACCCTCCGGGCCACGTTGTATTTGGCTCCGTCGGACGGCCTTTTCCCGGGGTCGAAGCAAAAATAGTGGACCCGAAGCAGGTAGAAGAAGGCGCGCCGCCGGCGGGCGAGATTGCGATCCGCGGCGCGATTGTCATGAAGGGATATTGGAATCGCCCGGAAGCTACAGCCGAGGTGCTTCGCGACGGATGGCTCTATACCGGCGATCTGGGCTACTTCGATTCCGGCGGCAATCTGTTCATCACCGGGCGAGGCAAGGAAGTCATCGTACTCGCCAATGGAAAAAATGTGTATCCCGAGGAGATCGAGGCGCACTACCTCCAGGCTCCCTACGTGAAAGAGATTTGCGTAATGGCGCTGGAGGCGCGGCCGGGAGATCCAACGTCAGAGCGGCTGCACGCCGTGGTCGTGCCCAACTTCGAACTGCTGCGCGAGCGCAAGATCGTCAACTCGAAAGAAGTGATCCGCATAGACATTGAAGCGCTCTCCCACAAGATCGCTTCCACCAAGCGTCTGGGAAGCTATGACATCTGGCAGGAAGACCTGCCGCGCACGACGACGCGCAAGTTGAAGCGCTTCCAGATTGAAAAGAAAGTTCGCGAGCTTAAGCAAAAGGGCGCCAGCGATTCGGACGTTGGCACGGAGGACGGTGGCACCGAGAAAGAAAAGCCGCTAACCGCCGACGACCAACTATGGCTGGAGCGGGAGGATGTGAAGCGCGCCCTCACCATCGTGAGCGAGTCTTCGCGCAACCAGCTCGACGCGATTCGTCCTACCCACAATCTTGAGCTCGATTTGGGACTCGATTCCATGCAGCGCGTTGAATTGCTGACCGCACTCGAGCAGCAGCTTGGAGGCGAAGTTCCCGAGTCGCAGCTGGCGGAAATTTATTCGGTGCGTGACCTGATCGATGCCGTTCTCGCGAGCGCGGGGCGGGGCGAGGGCCAAGCCAGGGCGGTCGAACCAGCCTGGTCCACGATCTTGAGCGAACCGGTAACCGATCCCGAGGTGCTTGCACTGGCCCGCCACAATATTCTCGCTGAAGTCTCCTTCTTTCTGCTGGGGCGGCTGATTTATCTTCTCGCGCTCGACCGTTTTCACCTCAAAATGCGCGGCCTCGAAAATCTGCCCGAAAAAGGCCCGTTCCTGCTCTGTTCCAATCACCAGAGCTACGTCGATCCCCTGGTCATGGCCGGTGCGCTGCCCTGGGGATTGTTTCGCTACGCCTTTGCGCTCGGCACCAGCGACATTTTCGGCAAGGGGTTCATGCGGCGGCTGGCGCGATGGATTCGCGTGGTGGTGCTCGATCCGGATGCGAACCTGATTCCCGCCATGCGCGCTGGATTTTTTGGCCTCAGCCATGGACGCATTCTTGTTCTTTATCCCGAGGGCGAGCGCACCAATGACGGCAATCCGACCGTATTCCGCAAGGGCGCCGCGATTCTCTCGATTCACTCCCAAGCGCCGATTGTTCCGGTTGCGATCGAGGGCTTCTATGAAGCCTGGCCACGCCACAAGAAGTTTCCCAAGTTCGCGAACCTGCAACTGGTATTCGGCACGCCGATTCAACCCTCGCCGCTGAATGAGGCGAGCGAGGCTGCGTATGAACGGCTGACGTCCGAGTTGAAGTCCAGAGTGGTGGCGATGTGGCAGGAATTGCGGGAGCCGGAATTGCGAGGAAAAGACGCGCGCGGCCCGGGAGATACTTCGAAAAATTCAGCGCTGTCGGAAACCACGCTTCGTTAACTTTATTTACGCGCTTATGCTCCCGCGGCCTTGGCTTGTTTGCCCAAGATTTTCGTGAAGGCTTCGACAACGCCGGGGTGGAATTTCTTGCCCGCTCCGGCCACAATTTCCTGCTCGGCCTGGGCAGGCGACAGAAGCTTGCCGTCAGTGCCACTGATCAATTTCTGGTAGGCGTCCGCCACGGCCAGAATGTGAGCCTCGATTGGGACGTTGATCGAACGCGCTCCCTGATCCTGTACAATCTGCTGCGCGACAATGATCGGAATCACTCGCCGCAACTTGTTCCCGGTGGCTTGGGCGCGCGCATCGGCCTTCCCGGGCTTGCGGAAACTCGCCACCACTTCGTCGCGGCTCATATCGGCGGCCTTGTAGAGAATGTCGTTCGTGATTCCGAGTTTGCTCAGATCCCGCAGCAATACCGCCGAGCGTAGCAACTCGACACGATCCGAACCCATGCCCATCGCCTCCGCCATTCTTGTCGACGCCTCCACCAGCCGCTGGTTTTCCCCTACGCCAAGCTTGTCGTTGGCCATGAAGTGTTGCAGAACCAGCAGCAGCCCGCTGAAACTTTCCCGGATGTCGGCGGTCATCGCTTGCTTGCGCTCGTAAAGTGTACCCATCACGTAGCCGACCACCGCCAACATCCCGGCCCAGATAGCGAAGTTGAACAGCCGCTCATCCGGCAATGATACGACCCGGTGTCCGGGCATCATGTTGTTCAGAAAGTCCAGCAGAACGACCAGGAATATGCAGGCAAAGGCAGTGAGAGTCGCGTGCCGGCGTCCGAAGTGATATGCCGAGTACAAAGTCGGCAGAAAATAAAAGCAGAGCGCCATGGGCAGCGACTGCGCGAAGAACTGCACCGTCGCCGCAATCAGGAACAGCGACATCAGCAGGATAATTTCCTTGGCAATTTTACTCATGTTGATTTCCCGATCGTCCAGCTTGGTTGGCGCGAGCAAGGAACCGCCTGCTGCCATGTTGAAGCACTCTAGTGTCCGAGGAAAGTTACCGGGGTAATGAGCTTCTTTTCATAGTGGCACGGCGGGAATCCGGGCTGTCAGCGGTCAGCCTTCAGCCAGCAGTAAACCCGGTCGTCGAGAGACGGGCGTCCTCGCCCGTCCGGCTAGCCTATCCAGGTTGTCATCTTGAGCGGAGCGAGGACTTCACCCGGTCAGTTGTGGTGGAGACTCCTCTTGGGCCGGGGGCGGTGCGGTCGGGCATGGGGTCCTTCGACTCCGCAAGAGTCTCGCTTCGCGGGACTCTTGCTCCGCTCAGGATGACACGGGAAATGTAGTGTGGCGACTTGAACGATCGCGGTGCCTTCACTTCGCTCGAGGATGCGTCTGATCGTAGACGTTCATCACGTGCTTGACCGAGAGCTGTGTGTAGCGCTGCGTGGTCGCGAGGCGCTCATGTCCGAGCAGTTCCTGGATGGCGCGCAGGTCCGCTCCCTCTTCCAGCATGTGGGTGCCGAAGGCGTGACGCAGAGTGTGCGGATGAACCTCGGGGGACAGTCCCTTGGCGACAGCGATTCGCTTGATGATGCGGCCTACGCTGCGCGTGGTGAGGCGTCCGCCGCGCTGGTTGACTAGAAGCGCGGGCATGCCTCTCGCGGGCACGCTTTTCGCAAAAATATTGTTTTTCGGCGGACTCTTCAACGTGTTATTCAGGGTCGCAAGCAGTTGTTGGCGCCACGGCAGGTAGACGAATAGCGCGGCGAGCGCCGACCCTCCGAATGGGACGTAGCGTTCCTTCTTCCCTTTGCCGCGAATCAGAATGGCTTCGTTACTCATGCTGATGTCGTCGAGATTGATTCCGACCAACTCCGAGTTGCGAATGCCGCAGCCATAGAGCAATTCGAGCATCAGACGATCGCGCTCAGGAAACGACGCAACCTCCGGCATTTTGCCGTCGAGCACAAAATTCATTTCCTCAATCGTCGGCACCCTCGGCAGTTTCTTCGCCAGCCGTGGCGTGGAAACCAGCTTCGCCGGATTCTGCTCGACCACGCCTTCCTGCGCCAGCCAGCGATAAAGCGATCGCACGGCGGCCAGCGAGCGGGCGACGGAAGTCTTGCTCAATCCTTTGTCGTAGAGATGCGAAAGGAAGCCTCGGATCGCGATGTGGTCGATCGTCTTCCAACCGCGCGAACCGATATAAGCGGCAAAGTTGTCGAGGTCTCCGGTGTAAGCCTTAATCGTGTGCGCCGAGGCGTTGCGCTCCCGCAGATGGCGCAGGAAGTCGTCGGTCGCGCGTTCGACGATAGTGCGCTTTGTTGTTTGGTTATTCATGCTAACTGGTCACTTGCCGAACGGTCGCTGAAAAATCGCGACAAAGAAACGAGAGGCCTCTATTCTCGAAATCGTGGACCTTGTAGACGACTCCATCCCATTGCCTGTCTGATACGTCTTGGACCTCCAGCCACCTTTGAAACGCGGGCCCTTTTTGGGCAAGCTCCAGGTTGCGGACTCCGACGAAGGTCAAGATTAGTTCCTCTTTCTCAATCTCGACATCTCGCGAGCAGGCCAAGTGAATCGTCACCTCCAAGTCGAATCCTTGGTCCAGAATCGGCTGAGTAAGTTCAAAGCTCGTCACTAGATCGAAACGGGAGGGCTTCAGCAAGTTGTACTCATCAATCTTCTGTCGCGTGTCAGTCATCTCGCCTTGGCCCGCGGATGATGCTTGGCATACACGCTCTTCAGCCGGTCGAGCGCAACGTGCGTATAAATCTGCGTGGTCGAAATGTCAGCATGTCCGAGGATGGTCTGCACTGTCCTTAGATCGGCCCCATTCTCCACCATGTGCGTCGCGCAGGAGTGGCGCAGCATGTGCGGGCTGACATGCCGTCCAGAAGGAAGACCCGAAGCGAGCCCCGCTTTCCCGACCAACTGCCAGACCCGTTGACGGGTCAGGCGGCGGCCTCCCGTGCCCAGGAACAAAAGCGGCGAACTTCTTTTTTTAGCGATCACTTCCCTGCCGCTTTTCAAGTATCGCTGTAACGCTTGCTGGGCCGGCACTCCGAGCGGCACCATGCGTTCTTTGTCGCCCTTGCCGCGCACCAGGACGTATCCCATCTCAAGCTTCAGGTCTTCGAGACGCGCGTCGGCGACTTCGGACACGCGCACGCCCCCGGCATAAAGAAGTTCCAGCATGGCGTGATCGCGAAGTGCAAGCGCCCGCGCGCGCACCGTTTCATTTCGCGTCGGCGTTTCGGCGAGCGTTGTTCCGGCAAGCATGGCCCCGACTTCGTCGCGGCTCAGCGCCTTGGGCAACACCTTCCACTGCTTCGGCAAGTCGATGTTCAGGGTCGGATCCTTGTCGATCTTTCCATCAAGCAGCAAATGCCGGTAAAGATGCCGGATGGCCGATAGCTTCCGTCCCACCGAGCGCCCGTCGAGTTGGTTGGAAAATAATTCCTGGATATAGGCGCGCACGTCTTCGCGCCGCGCTCCGGTTAAATTCTGCTTCCACTTCTCGAGAAACTCGGCGAACTGTGCCAGGTCGCTCTCGTAAGCGGCGATCGTCAACTTCGCGGACCCGCGCTCCACCCGCAGATAATCGAGGAAGGAACGAAGCGTCTGGGTGTTGGCGTCCGAAGCCATGGAATCAGTATGGGATGTCGGGAGGAACCCGAGAAGTAACGAGCAGGATGCGGGGCCGGAGATCGCCCGCTTCACAGGATGACGGGCGTCGACGCCCGTCGCTCAACCAACTATTTCTGGCCGACTGCTTGCAGCACATCCACTGCATACAGCACGCCCTCTGGTGTCTCTTCGTGCTTGAAGTAGGCGAAGACATCGCGGCCGGCGGCACGATGCTCTCCCATGCGGGCGACCATTGCTTGGCGTTCTTCGGCGGTGTAGGTGGGTTTGCGGTACCGGTAGTAGGCAAAATCGGCGGTGACTACGTCCGGAGTGTTGCGCTCTTCCGTTTCGGCTACGCAGAACGCGATGTTGCGCTCCCGCAGCGTGTCCCAGGTGGCGTCGACGAACCAGGATTCGTGGCGGAACTCAAACGCCGCGCGCACACTTCGTGGCAAACTTTTCAGAAACTCGGAAAGCACGGCTTGATCTGCCTTGAAATTTGGCGGGAGTTGGAAGAGCAGCGGGCCGAGACGGCGGTTGCTCTCTAGAGCTTCCAGTGTGCCGAGAAAGCGCATTAGAAATTCTTCCGCGCTCTTCAGCCGCTTGATGTGCGTGAGCACCTGATGCGCCTTGATGGTGAAACGAAAATGCTCAGGCGTTTCGGCGATCCAATTCTGGACAGTCGTCTCTTTTACCAACTGGCGGAAGGTGTAGTTGACCTCGACGGCATTCAGTTTCGACGCGTAGAAGTTCAGAAATTTCTTCTGGGCAAGTTTCTCGGGATAGAAGGCGGGCTTCCATGTCGGATAAGCCCATCCCGATGTGCCAACGTAAAGTTGCGCCATATGGTTCGCGAGCCGGGATTATACCTTGCGCCGCTTTCCGGCGGTTGACTTCCCTTTCGTCTTCGTCGTCGTCTTTTTTGGCGTCTTTTTCTCTGCGCGGGGCGACGCCTCGTCCGGGGCGGCAATGCTGATGGCTTGCTCTTCTTTCTCTTCCGATTCGGCAGCCAGTCCCGCCAACTGCGGCAGCTTCTGTTTCAGTTTCTGCACCGGCTCGAACAGATCGCCGATCTTCTCCACTCGCGCAAGCACGTCCTTCGCCTCGAACACCAGCCGCCCCGCATCTTTTTTCTTCAGCGCCTGCTCGACTTCTTCCCAGGTAACCGGCGTCGACACTGTCGGATGCTCCCGCGCGCGCAAGGAGTAAACCGAGATCGTCGTCTTGTGCTGATCGTTCTGGCTCCAGTCGACGAATACTTTGTTGGTGCGCACCGCCTTTTTCATATCCGAGACAACCAGTTCGGGATGCTCATGTTCGAGCAGACGCGCCAGCGCGTGCGCGAATGCCTTCGTCTGCTCGTACGTCGTTTTTGTATTCAGTGGAACGTAAATCTGAAGGCCTTTCGATCCTGACGTCTTGGGAAAACTCTGCAGACCAAAGTGATCGAAGACTTCGCGCACCCAGAGCCCAACCTGCGCGCATTGAACGATATCTGCAGGCGGTCCCGGATCGAGATCGAAGACAATCATGGTGGGCACTGTGACGTCGGTCGACAATGCGAGCGACGGATGCAGCTCGATTGATGCCAGATTCGCGATCCACACCAGCGTCGGTAGATCGTTAGCGAGAAGATAATTAATGGTTCGTTTGTTCCCGTCGCTCCATACGGGCACAGTCTTCACCCAGTCGGGGCGGTGCATGGGGGCGTTTTTTTCGAAGAAATATTCCTGGTCCACGCCGCCGGGATAACGCTTCATGGTCAGTGGCCGTCCGGCGAGATGCGGCACCAGCGCGGGCGCAATGCGGACGTAATAATCCACTACCTGCCCCTTGGTGAAACCGGTAGCGGGATAGAGGATCTTGTCAAGGTTCGTGAGACTGAGCTTGCGGCCCTGCACTTCGACGATGGTGGGAGCGGACATGGCGGTTTGACGATGGAGAGCCGAGCGTCCCCGCCCGGCTGGACGGGCGAGACCCCCGTCCCTCCACCACCTTGTATCGTCGTCTAGTATAGTGTCCCGGATTCATAAAAGGAGTACAGATGCCGGCTTCGCGTCGTGAGTTTGCTTACGGTATGGCTATCGGAGCGTTCACGTTGTTTTCCAGCGACCTTTTTTCCATCGACCGCACCGAGCCCGAACTCATTCTTTACAACGGAAACTTCTGGACGGTCAATCCGCGCCAGCCGCGAGCGCAAGCCGTGGCCATTTCGGGTGGAAGATTTCTCGCGATCGGATCGAACGACGAAGTGCTGGCGCTCGCTGCCGGCAGTGCGAAGAAAATTGATCTCGGCGGAAAGACGGTGCTACCCGGCTTCATCGATGCGCACTCGCATCCGGCGGAGGCCGGCCTTTCTCACCTGCGCATGGTGGATTGCGATCTGCGCTCCATTGCCGACATTCTAAAGGCACTACGTGAACGAGCATCGAAAACGCCTGCGGGAGAATGGGTGCTGGGCTTCAAGTACGACGATACCAAGACAGTCGAAGGCCGGCCTCTGACGCGCGTAGAGTTGGACGCTGCCGTTCCCGACCATCCGCTATTTGTGCAGCATCGCGGCGGGCACACGGCCTGGGTCAACTCAGCTGCGATCAAGCTGGCGAAAATCGATGACCATACTCCCGATCCTCCGGGCGGCACGTATGACCGTGATCCCGCAACCGGCCATCTCACGGGGCGCGTGCGAGAAAATGGCAGGGTAACCTTCGAAAAGATTATCCCGTCGAACTTCACGCGCGACGACCATCGTGAAGGCGTGCGGCTGATCGCGCAGATGATGACGCGCACCGGAATCACTTCGGTCACAGACGCCATGGGTACTCCAGAAGATTTGCGCGCCTACCAGGATGCACGCGAAGCCGGGCAACTGAGGTTGCGTGTCTATTGCCACATCTACCAGGCGTTCATGGACCAGATGCTGGCGGCCGGAGTGAAAACCGGGCTTGGCGACGGCTGGGTGAAAGTCGGCGCGCAGAAGATGATCTGCGACGGGTCGATCTCCGAACGCACGGCGCGGCTATCGCAACCGTACGTCGGACGTCCCGACGATTTCGGAATTCTGGTGACACCAGAAGAAGAACTCTACCAGCAAGCGCGTAAGGCGCACGCCGCCGGATGGCAGCTCGGAACCCACGCCAACGGGGACGTCGGCATCGATATCACCCTGCGGGTGTATGAGAGGCTGCAAAAGGAAATGCCGCGTAAGGACGCCCGTTACCGGCTGGAACATTGCACTGTCGTGAACGATTCGCTGATCGGCCGGATCAAAGCGCTGGGCGCGATTCCCACTCCTTTTTCAACCTACGCGTACTATCACGGCGAGAAGATGAAGGAGTACGGAGCGGATCGCGTGAACCACATGTTTGCGCTGCGCACCTTTATCGATGCTGGAATCCGGCCAACCCAGGCATCGGATTATCCACCGGGACCGTTTGAACCGATGATGGCCTTGCAGTCGGAAGTAACGCGCACCGATGCCAAGGGCAATGTCTGGGGGCCGCAGCAGAAAATTACCCTGGAGGAAGCCATTCGCGTCGGAACCATCAATGGCGCTTACGCATCATACGAAGAGAATCTCAAGGGCTCGATCGAGCCCGGCAAACTGGCCGACCTCGTAGTACTGGGGCGCGACGTATTCAAGGAAGACCCCTATAACATCATCAGCATTCCCATCGAACACACCATGGTGGATGGGCGGTGGGTGTGGGAGAGCTGACATGGAGCGCCGGGCGCCCGGCCCGGCTCGACCCTTCGGCTTCCCCCGTCGGCTTCGCTCGGGGCTTCGGCAAAACAGGGCGGGCTCGCGAGACGCTCTTCCCTCCGTCGTCGTGCTGGTGCACACAGGAGACGCGGCAAGCCGTGTCTCTACGGGTATTTGACTGGCCCTCGTATTTCTAGTATTATCGAAATATGGCTAGCGCTCCCGGCAAATCCCGAACGAATAGCGACCGTGTTGCCCGCTATGCCGACATGTTTTCGGCGATGGGTACCGAGCCGCGTTTGCGCATCATGCAATTGTTGCTCTCTGCGCACCCGGAGGGCCTGGTGGTCAGCGAGATTCAGGACGAGCTGGAGATCCCCGGCTCGACTCTTTCTCATCACCTCGACAAGCTCAAGAATGAAGACCTGGTGCGCGTCGAGCGCAAAGGCACGTTTCTGCACTACACGGCCAACACGGAAGCGCTGCGCGAAATTCTCCAATTTCTTTACGCCGAGTGCTGCACCCGCAACAAGGCCCTTAAGCCGCAAGACCTCGTCCAGTTCTGTAAATAGGAGAAACCACGATGCCCGATGCCAATATCGAGACCGCCGATATCAACATTAAAGAAGTCGTAAGAGAGAAATACGGACTAGCGGCATTGCGCGTCACAAACAGGAGCGGCGGCAGTAGTTGCTGCGGAGCGACGCCGGCCATTGGACTCTCGTGCGATCCGATCACCTCGAATCTCTACGATGAGTCGCAGGCCCGGCAGATTCCCGAAGAGGCGATGCTGGCTTCGCTCGGATGCGGCAACCCAACGGCCCTCGCGAAGCTGAACCCCGGCGAAACTGTGCTTGATCTGGGCTCGGGCGGCGGCATCGACGTGTTGCTCTCCGCCCGGCGGGTTGGCCCGAGCGGCAAAGCTTACGGCCTCGACATGACGGACGAGATGCTCGCGCTGGCCAATGAGAACAAGCGCAAGGCCGGCGCGGAGAACGTGGAGTTCCTGAAGGGCGAGATCGAGAGCATCCCACTGCCCGACAACACGGTCGATGTCATCATTTCCAACTGCGTGTTCAATCTTTCGGCGGACAAGGACCGCGTGCTGCGTGAGGCATTCCGTGTACTCAAACCGGGCGGACGGCTCGCTGTCTCCGACGTGGTCACGCGCGGGGAAATCGCTCTCGAGGTTCGTCAGAGTGTGCTGTTGTGGGTCGGTTGTATCGCCGGAGCTCTCGAAGAAAACGAATATCGCGGCAAGTTATCCGCCGCCGGGTTTGAGCAAATCGAGATTGAGCCGACGCGAATCTATCGCGTCGACGATGCCCGCGAGTTTCTCTCCTCCTCGGGCATTGACGTGGATGCCATCGCGGCGCAGGTCGATGAAAAGTTCATGAGCGCTTTCGTGCGCGCGGTGAAACCAAAACGGACGCAGGAGGCGTGCTGTGGTCCGACATGCTGCGACTGAGGCGCTTGGCACGGCTTTTCTGCTGATGGCAGTAGTCGGCTCCGGAATCATGGGAGAGCGGCTGGCCGCGGGCAACTTCGCTCTCGCGCTCCTGGCTAACGCGGTTGCCACCGGAGCCGCGCTGGTCGCACTGATCCTGACCCTCGGGCCGATCTCGGGCGCGCACTTCAACCCAGCCGTCACGCTCGCTGCCGCCGTGGAAGGCGGAATCTCCTGGCGCGAAGTGCCGGCCTACCTTGGCGCACAGATGGCGGGAGCCTTCGCTGGAGTCGGAGCGGCGCACGTAATGTTTGGCTTGCCGTTGTTCTTTGCGTCCCGGCATGTGCGGAGCGGGCCAGCCCAGTTATGGAGCGAGTTCATCGCAACTTTCGGACTGCTGTTGGTGATTTTGGGATGCTCGCGCACGCGTCCTTCTGCTTTCCCGTGGGCGGTCGGGACCTACATCACCGCGGCATATTGGTTTACAGCATCCACTTCATTTGCCAATCCGGCAGTCACGGCGGCTCGTGCCGCCAGCGATACTTTTGCCGGGATACGACCCGCCGACGTGCCTGGGTTCGTCGCGTCACAATTCGCCGGTGCAGCCGCTGCAACGTTGCTGGCGCGTTGGCTGATGCCGGTGAATGAAGCGAAATCCAGCCCCTAAGGGGCGTCTGATCGCCGACGTTTTCGGCATCGCTGAAGCGATGCCCTGGTACGAACCTGGTTTTTGCTTACTCAACGGAGACTGGTCATGGCAGCTCACTACAACGTTCTGTTTCTGTGCACGGGAAACTCGGCGCGTTCGATCATGGCCGAAGCCATCCTCAACCACAAAGGAAAGCCTGTCTTCACCGCCTACAGCGCCGGGAGTCATCCCTCGGGGTCGGTGCATCCCGAAGCGCTAAGGCAGCTTGAGTTGGCTGGCATTTCCACAACCGGCCTGCGCAGCAAAAGCTGGGATGAATTCTCGCGTCCCGGCGCCCCCGAGATGCAGTTCGTCTTCACGGTTTGCGACAACGCTGCCCAGGAGACTTGCCCGGTCTGGCCCGGACATCCCATGACCGCGCACTGGGGAGTGCCCGATCCGGCGGCCGTTCACGGAGACTCCGCCGAAATCGAACGCGCCTTCCGCCAAGCGTTTTTTACTCTTGACTGGCGAATCAGTCTCTTTCTCGCTCTCCCTCTAGCGTCCCTGGATCGCCTTGCGCTGAAAAAAGAAGTGGATAGAATTGGGCGGCAATAATTTTGCGCGGTGCACGCAGGAGACGTGGCAAGCCGCGTCTCTACGGTGAGTGCTCCCTGATCGTTTGACAATCTTCCCTGCCTCCACGTAACTTCGAATTTTTGGTGCTCCGTTGTTGGTCAATCGTGGAGGCAGGATGAAATCCCGCTCAACTCTTATACAAACAATTGTTGTCTGTTTCGTGCTGTGCTCAATCGCTCTCGGCCAGGACCTGGCTTCGTTCGAGAAGCGCACCACGGTGAAGAAGCTCGCTAATGGACTCACCATCATCATCTGCGAGCGGCCGGAGGCTCCGGTGTTTTCATTCTTCACGCACATGGATGCGGGCTCGGTGCAGGATCCTATGGGCAAGACTGGCCTGGCGCATATGTTCGAGCACATGGCCTTCAAGGGAACGGACACGATTGGGACACGCGATTATGCTGGAGAGAAAGTTGCGCTCGCAAAGGTGGAGGATGCTTATGCCGCCTACATTGCCGAGCGCGACAAGCCTGTGGACCGCGACGAAAAGAAGCTTGCGCAGCTCGAGCAAGCCTGGAAGGACGCGATTGCGGCGGCCGACAAGTTCTCCGCGGCTTATAACAATGAGTTCGGCAAAATCGTCGAAGGCGAAGGTGGCGAGGGCATGAACGCCTTCACCGATCTCGATGAGACCGGCTACCACTACTCGTTCCCCATCAACCGGCTGGAATTGTGGGCCTATCTCGAATCGGAGCGCTTTCTGCATCCCGTGATGCGACAATTTTATAAAGAGCGCAATGTCGTGATCGAAGAGCGCCGTCTGCGGACCGACAGCAATCCCATCGGGCGGCTGCTCGAGCAATTCACGGAAGAAGCATTCGCGGCTCATCCTTATCACCGGCCGACTATTGGCTGGATCTCGGACCTGAATTCTTTTTCGGCGACCGATGCGCAGAAGTTTTTCGATAAATACTACGTGCCCTCCAACATGGTCGTCACCGTCGTTGGAGACGTCAAAGTTTCGCAAGCGATGCCAATTGTCGAGAAATATTTCTCGCGAATTGCGGCGCGTCCCAAGCCCGACACGGCGACGACCACCGAGCCGCCGCAGAATTCCGAGCGGAGTGTCGTGTTGCACGAGCAATCGCAGCCGCTCTATCTCGAAGGCTATCACCGGCCCGATTACCGCAGCGCGGACGACCAGGTCTATGACGCGATCGCCGACCTGATGTCAAATGGCCGCACGTCACGGCTCTACCGGGCGCTGGTCCGCGACAAGCAGATCGCGTCGGACTCGGCCGGATTTACGGGGCTGCCGGGAAATAAATATCCGCACCTGTTTGCGTTTTATGCGTTCCCGATTCCGGGCCACAAGCCGCAGGAGATGGCCGCTGCGATTCATGCGGAGATTGAGCGGCTCAAGAAAGAAGATATCTCGGACGAGGAATTGAAGATGATCAAGACGCGCGCGAAGGCAAACCTGATTCGCTCGCTCGGATCGAACGAGGGTTTGGCGTTCGCGCTCAGCCTGAATCAGGCGCGTTATGACGACTGGCGGGAGCTGTTTCGCTCGGTCGACCGGATCGATAAGGTTACCAAGGCCGACATACGGCGAGTAGCGAATCAGACGTTTGTGCCCGATAACCGGACGGTGGGGATTATCGAGTTTGCTGGCGGGCCTCCGGGACCTGGTGCGGTACCGCAAGGAGGTGGACAGTGAAGCGCGCATTCTTCTCCTTCTCAGTCCTTGCTCTCTTCCTGTTTATTTGTTTCTTCAGCGGCAATGCGCAACTGTGGGCGCAGGCGCCGACCTGGCAACAAATACCGATTCCGAAGTTGCCAGAGTTTCATCCGCCGCAGCCGAAGCGCATCGAGTTGCCGAATGGCATGGTGGTCTTTCTTCAGGAAGACCACGAGTTGCCGACTATTGACGGCACCGCTCGCATTCGCGGCGGCGAGCGCTCGGTTCCAGCGAACAAGACGGGTCTGATCGATGTTTATGGCGAAGTGTGGCGCACCGGCGGCACCAAGACTCAGACTGGCGATCAGTTGGACGACTATCTGGAGCAGCGCGCCGCCAAGGTCGAAACCGGCGGAGGCGTCGACTCGACAACCCTGAGCTGGTCGTGTCTAAAAGATGATTTCAACGACGTCTTTCGCGTGTTCGAGGATCTGCTGAAGAATCCGGAATTCCGCGCCGACAAAATTGGAATTGCGCAGAAGGGGTTGTACGACGCTATTTCGCGACGCAATGACGATCCCGGGCAGATTGCGGGACGGGAAGCGGCGAAGCTGGTATACGGCGCAAACAATCCGTATGCGCGGGTCCCGGAGTATGCAACCGTGGCGGCAATCACGCGGCAGGATCTGGTCGAGTGGCACGGCAGGTACGTTCATCCGAACAACATTATTCTCGGCGTCGTCGGCGACTTCGACTCAGCGAAGATGGAAGCTCGTTTGCGCGACGCCTTTGCGTCATGGCCCAAGGGTCAGGCCGCGAACGATCCAGAGATCAAGCCAGAACCCGCCAAGCCGGGATATTACGAGATTGACAAAACCGATGTGAATCAAAGCAACATTCATATGGTTGCGCTGGGCATCACGCGCAAGAATCCCGATTACTTCGCGACCTCTGTATTCAACGAGGCTTTCGGTGGAGGATTTTCGTCGCGCCTGTTTGGGGACATTCGAACCACCAAAGGACTCGCCTACGCGGTGGGCGGCGGAGTGGCTGCGGGCTGGGATCATCCCGGGATGCTCCGGCTGACGGTGAGTACCAAGAGCAAGACCACGATCGAATCGATTCAGGCGCTCGATGAGGAGATTACCGACCTCGGCAAGCGTCCCATTAACGATGAGGAAATCAAACGCGCCAAGGATTCCATCCTGAATTCTTTTGTCTTCCGTTTCGATTCACCGGCGAAGGTTTTGCAGGAAAAAATGGCTTATGAGTTTTACGGCTATCCACTGGATTTTCTGGAGAACTTTCAGAAAGGGATTGAAAAAGTTACGAAAGAAGACGTAGCGCGGGTAGCGGCGAAGTACATCCACCGCGAGCAGATGTCGGTGCTGGTGGTGGGTAACGTCAACGAATTCGACAAGCCATTGTCGGCGCTCGGGACGGTGACCAAGCTGGATATTACGATTCCAGCGCCGCCGCCGGGGCTGGTTCCGGAACAGGGTGACCATCCTTAGGAGTTGCACTGGTGGAGCGCCGGGCGTCCCCGTCCGGCCACCTCAGACTGGCGGGCGAGGCGCCCGTCTCTCCGTCATTCTCTACCTGTTCACCGTTGGCAGGCGTTTTCCGCCTCGCAGTTGCAAATCAGGGGATGAATTCCCAGGCGATGCCTCCGAGCGCCTGCCCGCCCACGAGGGTCGTGCCCCAGATGTGGCCCTGTGCGTCCATCATCGCAGGCGCATAGACGGGGACCTCGCCATCGAAGTCCCAGAGCAAAGTCTCGGTCCATTCAGTTGGCGCTGGGGTCAATTCGTAAAGAGCGTATTCTGTGGTGCCGAAGAGGTTGCCGTTGGCATCGAAGAACACACCATGGGCGTTGGATCTGGCTGGGTCTGTGAGCGCATTGAAATTGTGCAAAACGGTCTTGGTATAACCGTTGGCCGCCGTCAGTTTGAAAACCACGCCGGAGCCAAGTTGGGTTCCACCTTTTAGTGTGGTTCCGTAAACATTGCCGCTCTTATCCAGAATGACTCCGGTGAGCGGCTCCGAGCCGTCGGCCCCGCTCTGAAAAGTGTGCAAGATTTTCTCCGTCCAAGCGCCCGACGTTTGCGGGATGAGTTCAAATATGACCCCGCCATTTGCCGCGCCACCGCCGTTGTAAGCACTACCGTAAATATTACCGAGGCCATCGAGGGTCAACGCGGTTTGAAACATCATAGGCTCGCCTCCATCCGCACCCCCCGTGAAACTGTGTAAAACAATTTCCTTCCAACCGGTCGAGGTGTGGCTGAGTTTGAAAACCGTGCCCCGGCCTGCACTGCCGCCCACCGATGTTGCGCCGTAGAAGTTACCCTTACTGTCCTGGACCAAGCCGGCAAAAGAAGTACCTCCGTCGGTTCCGGTGAAGCGATGGAGCACAGTCTCCGCCCATCCGCCAGTCGTCGTCGGGTGCAACATAAATACGACACCGCATCCCGGATTGGGGAGTGTAACGCCACACCCCGCCCCAGTAATGCCTCCGTTTTGGGTCACACCGTAGAAATTTCCGACGCTATCTCGGACTAAAGTGCCTTGTGGGTAAGCTCCGTCGGCAGATCCACCCTTGAAGCTGTAGAGAATCGTCTCTGTGAAACCGCCGGTGCTAGTCGGTGACAGACGATAAACGGTCCCCCAGTTGTGGGTGCCGCCGGAACCGGTCGTGCCATAGAGATTGCCGGCGGCATCCTTGAGCAGCAGGCCAGATGGAGCGTTCCCGTCGCCCGCAGCGCCGAAATCGTGCAGAACTTGAAAAGTCTGCGCTTCCGCCCCGCTTGCGAGGACGAACGTGAGCATGATGGAGCCGAGCACGGCAACACATCGCGACAAAAACTGAGGTAATAGATTTCGCATAACTCTCCCTTTAGCTCTCTGCGCTACTCATACCAACACCGTACAGTCTTGACGGATAGCAGTTGTCAAGCGAGTGTCAAGAATTTGCACCATTGCTTGCTGTGATGGCGGGTCGTGCTGCGCTCCGAATCGAGTTCATGCCTTCTCTACGACACTTTCACCCCCATAGAAAGAGAGCCGCTCTGGACCCCTCCGTTTCCTTCTCCCTCTTTGGGTTTGACAGGCTGAGTGTTTGGCGGTATTGTAGGCGAACAAATAGCGAATACGCTTATGCCTGCTCTTCCCCTCTTCGCACTTTCCAGTGAACACTGCTCCGGTCCGAAACTTGTGGGCATCGCGCGGATCGCCGCCGATGCCGAGTCGCTGCGCGAGGGACACAACGTTGAATACTTTACCCTCGGCACTCGATCGCTGCTCAGCCGCGTAGTCAGTGGACGCAATCTTCCGTTCACGTGGGCCATCAATCCTTATCGTGGCTGCGAATTTGCCTGCAAGTACTGCTACGCGCGCTATACCCATGAGTTCATGGAACTGCGGGATGGCGTGGACTTCGAACGAAAGATTTTCGTCAAGCAGCAAGCAGCGGGGCTTCTTCGATCGGAGTTGAAGAAGGTCAAGCGCGAAGAGGAGATCGCGATTGGCACGGCGACGGATCCCTATCAACCGGCGGAGCGGCGTTTTGAGATTACGCGCGCAATCCTCGAGGAACTGGCGCGGCACTCGGGTCTCACGATTGGAATTGTGACCAAATCGAACCTGGTGACTCGCGATGTCGAGATTCTGCGGCGCGTGGGCGAGCGCAACCGGATCTCTGTGAATGTGACCGTAACCACGGTGGATGCGGAACTTGCGCGAAAACTGGAGCCTCGGGCGCCGCGCCCCGATCTGCGGCTGGAGGCAGTTCGTCAGTTGAACCTTGCGGGCGTTGACGCGGGCGTGATCTGCGCGCCGGTGCTGCCGGAGATCACGGACGGGACGCGCGATCTTGAGGCTTTGGTGAAAGCCGCAAGCGAAGCGGGCGCGAAGTGGATCTTCGCCAATCCGCTTTTCCTCAAGCCTTGCTCGGCGGCGGTGTTCCTCCCGTTCCTGGCGGAGCACTTCCCTGCCCTAGTCGATAACTACAAGAAGCGCTACGAGGGTCGCGCATTTCTGCCAAAAGGATACGGGCAGCGGTTGTCGCAGTTGATCGGGGCCTTTCGGCGAAAGTATGGCATTGGGAACGAGCATACGCGCAGCGGTCGTAGTGTGCATTCGGAGGTCAAGCAGATGGAGTTGTTTTGAGTGTCTTACGATTCGATATTCATGCTTCGAGTAGCTGCATCGCGGCCGGGCGGGGACGCCCGGCTCTCCATCAACAACTCTGCCAGCCTATAATGTTTGCTCCGCTATGGCCTCTCCTGAGCACGCTGTTCCCCGACGATCCCGATTGAAAGACGATGCCCGGAATTTCTGGCATCGTGTGAGCGAGGGGCTGGCTCTGAACCAGCTCTGGTCGCAGTTTGAAAAAGACGCGCGCTCGAGTTACCGGCTCTACTCTGCGGGGCTCGACGACCTGCAGGTGGAACCATCGAGAATTCGGCAGGGCTGGCAAATCGCGAAGGCGCTGTTCTGGGCGATCCTGGAAAAGCTGACCCCGGCGCGGCGCGTACTGCTGCTGGCGGCGCTGATTCTGCTGTTCTTTCCCGCTGGCAGCTCTTCGTACACCGACAACGCGGGACATTCCGAGGTCCATGAGTTTGACTTGCACGTTTTGGGCGGAGTGATAATGTTTGTCGTCCTGCTGCTGGAGTTGGCGGATCGCGTAGTGATGAAGCGCGACTTGGAAATCGCCAAGGACATTCAGGCGTGGCTGTTGCCGGGCGCGCCGCTGCAGATTCCGGGATACCAGATTGCTTATGCGACGCGTCCGGCAAACACGGTGGCGGGCGACTACTACGATGTGATTCTGCGGCCGGGGCGGGAATCGAGTGAAGACCGCATTCTGTTTGTGGTGGCGGATGTGGCGGGAAAGAGCATTCCGGCGGCGATGCTGATGGCGACCTTCCAGGCTAGTCTGCGGACGTTGTCGACGAGCGGCATCGCGCTGGCGGAACTGGTGGCTGGCGTGAATCGCTATGCCTGTTCGAACAGCCAGGGCGGTGTTCGCTTCACGACTGCCTTCTTCGCCGAGTTGGATCCGTCGACCGGCGACGTAGTCTATATCAACGCAGGGCATAACGTTCCGATTCTGCGGAAGACCTCCGGCGTGGTGGAGCGACTGGAGGCCGGAGGTATCCCGGTAGGGATTTTTGCGGAAGCGCCTTACCAGGTGGGAACGACTCGCCTGCAGGGCGGCGACTGGCTGGTGATTTTTACGGATGGTGTCGTCGAAGCGGTTAATCAGAAGAATGAGGAATACGGCGAGCCGGAATTAATCCGGCTGGTGGATGGCGGGTCGGGGGCAGCTCCAGCGGAACTTCTGCGCCGTCTGCTGGCGGAATTGGATAAGTACGTGGGGAACACTCCGCAGCACGATGACATGACGTGTTTGCTGCTGAAGCAAACCTAAGTTCGACCCTAATTCTTCCGGTCGCGCCCCTACAGCGGCTTCAGGCCCGCGAAGGAGAGGTATTGTCCTGCCGCGATTTGAGCCTGGGTTAAATCCGAGGAAGTCTTTTGCGCTTGTGTGATGGCGGAATCGGCCTCGGTAGAACGACCAGCCCGTCGCAGAGCTTGCGCGAAGAGAAGGAAATTAACGTCGTTGGGATCGATTTTCACGGCATGGGCTAACTGGGTGACAGCCACGTCGGGCTGTTCCTGACGCAGCGCGAGGATGCCCGAACCAATCAGCGCCATTCCATTTTCCGGGCTCAGCCGCAGAGCATTCTGGTAGCTCTCGGCCGCCTGATCGTAATGCCGCAACTGCAAGTGAGCTTGACCAATCTCGCTCCACGCCGCGGCTTGAGTCTTTGGGTCGACCGGAACGACACGATCGGCGGAGGCGCGCAGAACCGAATCGCATTCCTCGATCGCGTCCTGCGGATGTCCAACCCGCAATTCATAGAAGGCGAGCGCAAGAACTTGGTCGGGCGGATATTTGTGCAGTGCCGTGGCAGCCCGAAACTGAACGACTGCCTCTTCGGACCGTCCCTGCTTAGCTAATGCGAGCGCAAGGTTGTTGTGCGCCATGTAATTCCGTTCGGTGACGCTCAATGTATAGCGCCAAAGAGTTTCATCGTCGCGCCAGTAACCGAGTTGTCGATAGGTGAGACATCCCAGAATGAGGACCGCAACAACGGCGGCGCCGGCGCGCCATAGATTGGGGATTCGCCACTCGGAGGCGGCCGCATCCACGCTCCACGCATTTAAAGTCCAAACCACCGCTACAAACAGCCCGATAAAGGGGATGTACGAGTATCTGTCGGCCATCGACTGCTCGCCGACCGTTATGATCCCGATCATAGGGACTAGCGTCCCCAGAAACCAGAGCCAGCCCACAGTTAAGTAGCGGCGTTCGCGCCAGCGAAGCACGAGCGCCGAGAGCAGGATCAGCAGCGTCACCGCTCCCACGACCTCCCAACCGGGCAGCGAATTCCCATGACGCGGATACATGGGATTGAGCCGGGACGGCCACAAGGCTTTCCCGATATATCGGATATAGGAGACAAAGACATTTTCCAGCCGCGCCGGCACGGAAACGTCCGTCACCGTTCGGACCGCATTCCCTGCGCGCTGCGCCAGCACGGTCACAACCGAATCCGCGGCGGCAAGAATGAAGAGGGGCACTTTTTCCCGGACCAGATAGGCGAACGAGCGCGGGGTAGAAGTCGCAGGTAAACCGCCGGCTGCGGATCCCGCGCCCATTCGCTGCAGCGGCCAGTCGTCCCACAGCAGGAGCACGAAAGGCAGAGTGACGATCTGCGGCTTCGCCATCAAGCCCAGAGTAAAAAAAATGTTTACCGCCAGATAAAGATAACGTTTCCCGGTGCGCGCATAGCGCTCGTAAGCATGAAGGGCGAGCAGGAAGAACAGCATGCTGAGCACATTCTTGCGCTCGGCGGCCCACGCGACCGACTCAACGTTGACCGGGTGCAGTGCGAACAAGGCGCCTACTACCAGGCTAGGCCAGGTAAGTCCGGTCGCCCGCCGCAACAGAAGAAACAGCAGCACGGCATTAGTCGCGTGCAACAAAAGATTTGTGTAGTGATGGCCAGTAGGATTGAGGTGAAACAACTGCCAGTCCAAGGCATGCGACAGCCAAGTCAAGGGATGCCAGTTTCCGTCGCGAAAAGTGGTAAACGACCACTTCACGGTGTCCCAGGTCAGGCCGCCCTGAATCCAGGAATTTTTCAGGATATAGGACGAGTCATCAAAGGCGATGAACTGGTTATGGATGACGGGATTGTAAAAAGCGAGGGTGGCCACCACCAATACGAGACAATAGATGACGACGCGCATTTCGCGGGACGCGGACATGTCGGTAGTCGGAGACGGTTCCGTTGGCCAAGAGTTCGGCCAAACGTTCGGCCAGTAGCTCGACCGAAAGGTTCGGCCGGAGGTTCGCTCCTCGTCGACAATCTCGCGACCCTCCTTGCCAAAGATGATTTTAACGGAGCATCGCCGTGCGATGTAATTACCTTAGTTCTTATTGTAGGTGCGCCAGTCTCCGTGCAGACATTCCGAGGCTGATACCCTAGCCGCACGACCATGCAAATCGAGAAAGGCGTACAACTAGTGCGGATGGCACTTGGAAGTGCATGTTGAATCGCGCTGATCTGATAAAAACGTCGCTTACGGTGGCGCTCCTGGTCATCGTGTTGGTCCTTTCGTTGAACTCCAGTTTTTACAACTCTTCCATGGTGGATGCATTCATGGCCATGGCTTTGGGCGGAGCTCTTGTCCTATTGCTGGTGGTGCAACCTTCATGGACGAACTTCGCCAGCGTGGCCGTGTGCAGCGTCGTCTTGGCGGGACTCGACTATCGTGTCATGGGGTTCCAGCCCAGGTTCATGGCTGCATTTTCATTTGCAGGATTGAGCGCCTTGGCCGTGCTGGGCACGCAGACGATATGGGCGCGCAACCAGGATCGGATGCTTTTTCTATATGCCTTTCTTCCCGCGGTTTTGTTCGCGGCTTCGGAATACATGGCTTCGACTTTGCTGGATTACACTGAAGCACTGCATCCCAAAACGTTTGATCTTTATTTGTATTCCGTTGATTCGAGCCTCCGCGTGCAATTCAGTTTTTTGCTGGGGCAAATATTCGCGCGTTACCAGTGGTTCAGGTTCGCCGGGTTACTGTTCTACATTGCCTTACCTCTGCCGCTGGCATTGGTCTATGCCGCTCACCTTCGCCTGAAAAATAAGAATGCCTTCCCCGTAATGCTGGCATTCCTGGTGACCGGTCCGATGGGCGTCCTGTTCTACAACATGGTTCCAGCCACTGGGCCAGTCCACATTTTCGGTCAGGGTTTTCCATGGCACCCCTTGTCGACGTCGCAAGCCATGCGCATGGTGTTGGAAACGGTGCCCCTCAAGGGTGCGCGAAATGCCATCCCCTCATTGCACATGGCTTGGGCACTGCTGGTATGGTGGAATTCCAAAGGACTCTCCCGGTGGATACGGGTCATCGCGCTTGCCTTTGTGATTTTCACCGTTCTGGCAACCCTGGGAACAGGCGAACACTATTTCGTGGACTTGGTGGTCGCTTTTCCGTTCGCGCTGATGGTGCAAGCTTTATGCCTTTATCCTTTGCCGTTTAAGTATGGCGCTCGACGCGTAGCATTTTTGTTTGGTACTTTTGCGAGTCTCACCTGGATGGCGCTGATCAGCTTTGCAACTCCGTTTTTTTGGATTTCACCGGTCATCCCATGGGCCATGGTGATTGCCACAATTTCCGTCTCCAGTTTGCTGGTGCATCGCTTGCAGAACGCAGAGTTTACGAATGAGCGAGCCCAGGCGGCCGGAAGACGGAAAGCGGCTGACGCAAGAAAAGCCGAGGTGAGCGTTCCCCCCAATGCGGCTCTGGAGTCGGTGGCTTCCTCTTGCCGGGCCGTCTCCGTCACGCCGGTTCCGAAATGACCACCCAGCAATGACCATCCAGCAATCGAGGTCCAGCGGTTACCATAGGAATTCACGCTTCGCAGTTCTTCCTCGCGAATCTTACGTGTCTGGTTCAGAATCGTTGAATCCATGAGTTCGTCATCCTCTGCCGCAGTAGCGAAACGCCTTGAACGACCGGAGGTCTTGGCTTCTTCCTCCAAGCTGTTTCAGTCGTCGACGAAACACACGCTGCCGTTGTGTCTGTTGCTGACCGTCGTTGTGCTTGTGTTCTACAACCCCGTAATTCACAACGGCTTCCTCAACTATGACGACGACCAGTACATTACGCAGAATACTCATGTGTGGGCGGGCCTGACGTGGGCGACCGTGAAATGGTCTTTCAGCACTTATCAGCTGGCGAACTGGCATCCTCTCACCTGGCTTTCTCACGCTCTCGACTGTGAACTCTTCGGCCTGAACCCTGTCGGACATCACTATGTGAATGTCTTGCTGCACGCGGCCAACGCGGTCCTTCTGTTTCTGCTCCTGCAGAGCGCTACGGGAAGCCGCTGGCGTAGCCTGATGGTCGCCGCTCTGTTTGCCCTTCATCCGATCAACGTTGAGTCCGTGGCATGGGCAGCCGAGCGGAAAAATGTTTTGAGCATGATGTTTTTTTTGATCGCCCTATACGCCTACGTCTGGTACACGCGGAGACCCGGGATCCTCCGATACGCCGCGGTGGCGTGCTCCTTTGCGCTTGCGCTGCTCTCGAAGCCGCAGGTGATCGCGTTTCCATTTCTGCTCTTGCTGTGGGATTACTGGCCGCTTTGTCGGATTGGCGCTCCGGCTGGGGTCGAGCGGGCCGCGCGAGGCGGGAACGTACCGAGATTGAGGGGCGGATGGCTGGTACTCGAAAAGGCGCCACTCCTGATGCTCTCGGCCGCGAGCGCGGTAGTGACGATGCAGGCCCAGAATGCCGGAGGCGCGATCCAGACTTTTTCCCACTACCGCCTGCTCCTGCGTTTGGAGAATGCGCTGATCTCGTATGTGCGCTATCTGGGGAAGGCGCTCTGGCCATCGAAGCTGGTGGCTCTGTATCCGCTCCCCGCACGACTCTATCCTGCATGGCAAGTCGGCGCGGCGGTGGTCTTATTGATGCTCATCACCGCTTGGGTCATCCGCGCGCGCGATCAACGGTATCTTGCCGTCGGATGGTTCTGGTTCCTGGGCAGCCTCGTGCCGATGATCGGGCTGGTCCAGGTGGGCTCTCAGGCAATGGCGGATCGCTACGCCTACATCTCATTCGTGGGCTTGTTTCTGATGTTCACCTGGCGGGTAGGCGACTGGGCCAAAGCGCATCAAATTTCCGCCAGATGGCTTGCCGTTCCCGCTATTTCTTGCCTGCTGTTACTGGGGACGCTCACTTACCGGCAGGTTGGCTACTGGCACGATGGCGAGTCACTCTGGCGGCACATCGTGGCGTTCACTGAGGACAATTACCACGCACAAGTCACCTTGGGAGGTCTTCTGCTCAGTCAAGACCGGGTCGAAGAGGCCGGCGCCCACTACCGCTCCGCACTCGCCATCCTTCCCAACGGTCCGACGGCCACCCTGGGTCTTGGCGACTATGAGGACCGCCGCGGCAATCTGCCAGCAGCCATCGAGCGCTATGAGATGGTGGCTCGCCGCGGGGCCGACGTGGACACGCGCGCTACAGGCTACGACCGTTTGGGGTTTGCCTATCGCCAAATGGGGGTGACGACGAAGGCGAAGCAGTGTTTCGAAACGGCGCTGCAGCTGGCGCCCGACCGGGCCCGAGCCATGACGGGACTCGGCTTGATCGCCCAGGAAAATGGCGACCTGGCTGAGGCCATTCGCCAATACTCGCACGCGGTCGCGGCGGAGCCCACCGACGTTGGGTACTTGGTGCTGGCCCAGGCTTTGCATCAGGCGGGACGCCTGGACGAGGCCAATGCGATATACGAGCGCATGGCGCGTTTATCGCCAAATCTTCCGGAGGCGCAGAAAGCGGCGCAGCGGTACCTCGTAGGGAAGTAAAGCGCGGTTATCACAATGGCTGCGAAAACGGACGGCTGTCTGACAAGGCCGATTTCGAGGCTCAGGCGCAAAATTTTCCCGAGGCCTGGGAAGCGTGCTTGATACTCCCAGGACATCGAAACTGCCAGCGGAGGCTGACGCAAGAAAAGGAAAGGCCAGCGTTCCCAATAGGGGAGTTGCGGCAGCTGGCTGGCGGTTGGAAGGTGTCTGGAGATGAAGGGCGACTGCCAAAATTTGTCAATCTGGGTCTCTGAAAGTGTCATACTGGGAGAATCCAGGGTGACGGAAGAGGTGACTATCCCGCGCTGCACCGCTGAAAACACTGAGTTTTCGTCCAGAAGGACATCTGACTTCCGTCACTTGGGCCTCTGGCCCCCGGAGTGCGATAGTACAAGCGAGTTGGTCATCCAACCAAACAGTCAAACGGAGACGAGGATAATTTAAATGCGGAAACAAAAGGGCTTCTCACTGATCGAATTGCTGATTGTGGTGGCGATCATCCTGATCATCGCCGCGATTGCTATCCCGAACCTGCTGCGTGCGCGTATTGCGGCGAATGAGTCGTCCGCAGTGGCGTCGATTCGCACCATCAACACAGCTCAGATTTCATACAACTCCGCTTACCCGACGGTGGGTTTTGCGGGTCTTAGCGCTCTCGCGGGCAGCTGCACGGGTACCACTTTGCCCACTTCTGCGGCCGCTTGCTTGATCGATTCGCAGTTGGCATCGGGCTCCAAGAGCGGCTATACGTTCACTTCGACGGCCGCGAGCGGCACCCCGGCCTCGAACTACGTAGCGTTCGCGAACCCGCAGACTCAGAACACTACGGGCGTGCGCTCCTTCTGCTCGGTCGCAGATGCTGTGGTGCGTTACACCAACGCTTCGTTGAGCACCTGCGCTGGAACCGAGACCCCGCTGCAGTAAGTTTGGATTTGGCAAAGTACCTGGGGGAGGGTACAAGCCGGAAAGAAGCAGAGGAGAAATCCTCTGCTTTTTTATTTTTGGGCGGTTTCTTGTGCGCTGCTCGTCCCAGGTGCGGAGAATCCACTGACACAAAATGTCATTTTTCGATGCGCGGGATTGACGAATGCGGCGCAAGAGCGGACGGGGCCGCAAATTGTATCGCATTCCCAAGGACTTAGGGTTCGTGGAATAAACCCAAGTCCGGCATGCAGAATGCAACAGTTTGAATGGAGCTGGGTCGGATGGGCTCGTCCGGAATCGTAATCCGGGATCGGGATCCGAATCAGAATCAGGGAGTTGCCATGCAGAAGACAAGGACTAAGGGATTTTCTCTCATCGAGCTGTTGATCGTAGTGGCCATTATTCTGGTCATTGCCGCGATTGCGATACCCAGTTTTCTGCATTCGCGCATGGCGGCCAATGAATCGGCCGCAGTAGCCACGCTCCGGACCTTGAACACGGCGCAGATCTCATTTAATTCGGCGTATCCGACGGTAGGATTTGCGAGCACCCTGGCAGTTTTGGGTGATAGTGGCGCAGGTTGCACACCGCCGACTGAAACCAACGCCTGCCTGATTGATCAAAATCTGGCCGGGGGCCAAAGCAGCGGGTACGCCTTCACACTGTCCAATGTAACCGGCACTCCGAACTCAACCTACAATGTTATCGCTGCGCCGAATTTGGTGAATTATTCGGGAGTCCGCTATTTCTGTTCCTATGCCGACGCGGTGGTGCGCGTGAGCATGGCGGCGATCACGACCTGCGACGGCGCGATCCCTCCCCAACAGTGAACGCGAAGAGCGGCCAAGGTTTTGCGGAGGTCGCCAAGACCGACAAGACCAAAGAAGAGCGCGGCTCGCGGCACATGGGTACCGTGGAAAACGCTGCTAGGAAGGGCGCTCACACAGAGCAAGCACCGCAGCCCATCGCCAACTCGAAACTACGCATCCTCCCCCAAGGAGTTGCGCTGAAGAACGTCCATTTAATCCTCCTTTCGTTCATTGCTTCCTGGGGACTGCTAGCGTTCAACCTAGCAAGTCCTCCACAGCCTGTATTCGATGAGATGTGCTACCTACCGGCTGCCAGAGCCTTCATCGCTGGCACCCCCACAACCAATCCGGTACATCCGCCGATGGCAAAATACTTCATGGCCATTGGCATCAAAGCATTGGGAGACAATCCTTGGGGCTGGCGTATAGCGAGCACTCTGTTTGGCGCCCTCGCGCTATCTATGATGCTAGCTTGGGTCCTAGAACTGACGGGTAGCAGAACAGCGGCCATTACAGCCGCTACCATTCTCGCTTTCAACAACTTCTGGTTCGTAATGTCCAGAGTGGCAATGCTGTCTATCTTCAGCTTTGCGCTCTCAATCGTCGGACTGTATTGCTACACTGCCGGGCGCAACAAGAATGTGGCATGGCTGATTGCATCAGGCACGGCATTCGGCTTCGCCCTCGGCTGTAGGTGGAGTGCAATAGCTGTCTTTGGAATCACCTGCCTGCTCAGCTGTAGGCACGTCAAGCGAACAGCGTACCTGGTAGGCTCCGCGGTTCTAGCCTACGCTATTGGCTTCTTGCCTCTGATTATGAGAGAGCACGACCGCATGCGGTCGTTAATTGACATGAATGCATTTATGTGGCATTTCCACAGGTACGAATCCATTTCTAGCGGTAACCCGATGTTCGCCCAGCCTTGGTACAAATGGATCTTTCGTACCCAACCACAGCTTACGCTGGACCACCTGGTCGCCAATCCTGTCGTTACCTTTGCAGGACTGGCTGCCATTGCAGTTGCACTCTATTACAAAGAGCACGTACCAGTTGCACTATGCGTCGGCAACCTGGCGCTGTGGGCCACGTCTTTGCGACCGTGCATGTACTATTACTACTACTTGGAAACATTTGCGTTCTTGGCACCAGTAATAGCGATAGCGTGCTGGCGCCTCAACCAGAGTAAGCGGCTAGCGTTCCGACCAGAGATTGCTGTCATCGGTCTCACCTTTGCGGGGTTCCTCTACCGCTACGGTTCAATGACTGCGTTGCCCGCATCATGGGACTTCACGCTCTTTTACCATTGAGGAGAAGCATTTATGAAGACGCTCTATGTCGTTATGATGGAGCGTCGGGGTGGCGGAGGATTGAGGACCAGCCGTGGTCCCATCTGGAAGTTTACCTTCGTAATCGCGCGAGCAGCCAGACGCCCCTAATCGCGCCAGCATTGCTTATAATTCCCTTGATCAGACTCCATATGAAATTCCACGCGGACTCGGCATTGCGCGCATAGCCATGGCAGCGATTGAAATTCTCGACCTGGAAAAAACCTATCTAGTCGGATTCTGGCGCAAACGGCCGAAGCCTGCGTTGCGTCCGCTCCGCCTGACGATCGACGAGGGAGAGGTGTTCGGCTTCCTCGGTCCCAACGGCGCGGGCAAGACCACTACCCTCAAGCTCCTCATGGGGTTGGTGTTCCCGACGGCCGGAACGGCGCGAATTCTGGGCATGGACATGGACGATCCGCGGATGAAAGCGCAGATTGGATTTCTGCCCGAGCAGCCCTACTTCTACGACCACCTGAGCGCGAAAGAACTGCTCACCTATTACGCCCAGCTTTCCGGGGTTCCGGCAAAAGGTCGCTCGGCGCGAGTCGAGCAGATGCTGGCGCGGGTGGGATTGAGCGATTCGGCGGGGATGCAGTTGCGGAAGTTCTCCAAGGGCATGTTGCAGCGGGTGGGACTGGCGCAAGCAATCCTGCACGACCCGAAGCTGGTGTTTCTGGATGAACCGATGTCGGGACTGGACCCGATGGGGCGGCGCGAAGTTCGGGACCTGATTCAACAATTGCGGCAGGAAGGCAAGACAGTTTTCTTTTCGACGCACATACTGTCGGATGCGGAGGCGCTTTGTGACCGCGTCGGGGTCATCCACCAGGGGGAGTTGCGCGGGGTGGGAGCGGTCGCGGAATTGACTTCGCAGGCGCAAGGCAAAGTCGAGATTATTTTCTACGCGCAAAAGGTGCCGGCGGATTTGACGAGCCTCGGAGCTGTGGCGAACGTCAGTGGCGACATGGTGAACGCGGTGCTGCCGGAAGAGCGGCAGGATGCGGCGCTGGAAGTGCTGCGGCGCGAGCGCCTTAAACTGATTTCGCTGACGCCGGTACGCAGTTCGCTCGAGGAATATTACATCCAGAAACTGCAACCCACCGAAATTCGGAAAGAAGACGGCCAGAAAGAAGAAAGCCAAAAAGGGGTGGGCGTATGAACTCCGGAGGTATGAACTCCCGGATCGGCTATATCGCCTTCAACACTTTTCGCGAAGCGGTGCGCGACCGGGTTCTGTACAACCTGATCGCGTTTGCGCTGCTGCTTTCAGGGGCCGCGATCCTGGTGGGAGAAATTTCGATCGACATCGAACGGCTCGTTGTAGTGAACCTGGGGCTCACGGCGGTGTCGCTGTTCGGAGTGGTGATCGCCATCTTCATCGGGATTGGCCTGGTTTCGAAAGAGATCGACAAACGTACGCTGTACACGGTGCTATCGCGTCCGGTTCGCCGATGGGAGTTCGTGGTAGGCAAGTTCTTTGGGCTCACCGGAACGCTGGTGGTGAACACCTCTCTCATGGCGATTGGCGTGTTTCTGGCGCTGCTTTATGTAGCACACCGATTCGAGAAGATGGACGTGTGGGTACTGGTCGCCCTGTACTTTATCGTGTTGCAGTTTCTGATTGTGTGCGCGCTGGCCCTGTTTTTTTCGTCCTTTTCGACCCCGCTGATGTCGGCAGTCTTCACCTTCGCATTATTCGTGATCGGAAACCTGGCGGAAGATCTGCGGGGCTTTGCCAAAATCACGCAGGGGGTGGGGGGCTGGATCGCAACCGCCATCGCCTATCTGGTGCCGAATTTTTCCGCGTTGAACGTGATCAGCCAGGTGGCGCACGGGGACGCTGTACCCGGGCGCCTGATTCTGTACAACAGCGTGTACGCGGTGCTGTATGCAGCGATGGCCATCTCGGGAGCGGTGCTGATCTTCCAGCGCCGGAATCTGAAATGAGCGCGGAATCTGAAGTGAGAATGAGTGCGACACGGCGCGTGAACCTGGTGGCGACAGCCGTGCTGTTTTTGTCTATGGCAGGCGGAATGGCGACGCTCCGCGCCATCGACCACATGCGGCGCGTATCGGCAGCGCAGGAAGCGCTTTACGTGCGCTCTTCAAAGGTGTTGCGGAGGATGAGCCTCGGCTACACCGGCCTGCTGGCCGACATTTATTGGACGCGCGCGGTGCAATATTTCGGGGAACAGCATCACAGCGGTTCCGGCGATTTCCGCTTGCTCGCGCCACTGCTTGAAGTCACGACGGAACTGGATCCCAGACTTTTGCCAGCGTACCAGTTTGGGGCTAACTTTTTGGCTCCGAAACCGCCCAACGGCGCGGGATTGCCGGGAGCATCGCTCTCGTTGATGAAGTACGGAGTCGAGCACAATCCCGACCAGTGGCGGCTCTACTACAACCTTGGATTTCTGTACTACACCGAGTTCAAGGACTTCGCCAAGGCGGCGGATGTGTTCGCGCAGGGGGCGAGGCTTCCGGTGACCAACGAATTCATGTCCATCCTGGCGGCGCGGATGGCGCAGCATGCGGGCGAATTCGACACGGCGCGCATGCTGTGGTTCACGACCTACCAGAGCACCAAAGAAGCACAGATCCGCCAGAACGCGGTCGATCACTTGCTCGCCCTGCAAGTGGATGAAGACGTGACGCGGCTGGAACAAGTGGTCGAAAAGTACCGCGAGCAAACTGGCCGATTACCGGCCAGCATGGGCGATCTGGAGCGCGCGGGGTTTATCCATGGCACGCCTGCCGATCCGAAGGGGCGACCGTACAAGCTGATGCCAGATGGGCGGATCGAAGTGCAGGATCCAAAAAGCATTTATTTCATCACCAAGGGCCTTCCGCCAGGAGAGGCGACACCGCAACCGCCGAGGGAAAACCCGCCGACTTCGAAGTAGGCGCATTTAGCATTTAGCACTTAGCTAAAGGCCAAAAGCTAGGAGCTAACAGCCACTTCTCTATCTGCTTCTCCATTTTGTTAGCATGCAGGCGTGTCCTCAAGTTCCCCCCAACAATTCTGGAGAGAATTGCGCCGCTGGTGGCGCGAGCAGGCGCGCGAGAAGGGTGCCGCGAGTGCAGCTTCCCTGCTGGTCAGGAAACTGGGGAGCTTTGTGCGCGAGTCGACGCCCGAGCGCCGGCGGCAGCGCTATGGCGACATGGAGTACGACTGGGAGCATCGCGTCAACACGACCAGCGGCACCGTGAGCTGGCGCGCGCGGCTGCTGGGATTGTTTCATTCCCCTTACCAGCCGACCGAATCAGCTCTGTTTCAGGAGATGATGGCGAGCCTGCCCATCGAGTTCGATCGATTCACTTTCATCGATCTGGGTTCAGGCAAGGGGCGGACGCTGCTGATGGCTTCGGAGTATCCGTTTCGTAGAATTGTTGGAGTGGAGTTGATTGCAGAACTGCATCGCGCGGCGGAGGAAAATATTCGCGATTATCGCAGCCCAACGCAGCGGTGCGTGCAGATCGAATCCGTGCTCATGGACGCACGCGAGTTCGAACTCCCGCAGGAACCGCTGGTGCTCTACCTTTTCAACCCGCTGCCGGAGAGCGCGTTGTCTGAGGTTTTGCGACGGCTGGAGAAGTTGCTCGCACAGGCTCCGCGCCCGGTTTGGGTTGTCTATCACAATCCTTTGCTGGAAAATGTCTTTGCTCCGTCGAGCTGCTTAGAAAAAGTAAGAGGTACGGAGCAATATTCGGTGTACCGGGCGACTCAGTAGTTCGCTAGTGCCTCCCACAGGAGAGGCGCTGGGCTAGAAGTATAGCGTTGATTGGCTTTGGTGCCACGCCGAACAGCCGAGCCCCTGATCTGCTACTGTGGGGGCCATTCATACGGAAACATCTTGCCGGCAGACTCCGGGCTGAGCTTTACGCCAAGCGTTTCGGCGGCACGGGCCAGGACAGGATCGCGGCCCTCCGACAGGTCGGCCACGGTTGGCAAAACGACCTCGTCGGGCGTAACGCCAACATGCTCGAGACTCTTGCCGTCGGTCATGATGAGGTCAGCGTCGGTGATCATGGCTCCGTAGGGGTCCACGAAACCCACTCCAGCCCCGTAACCGTAGTACTGCGACTCCATAACCATACCAGCACTGTGGTCTCCGAGAACGACGCCGCGTTTCTCGATCTGAACGACACGCGCGAAGAGTTCGGAACCGGAAGCAGAGCGGCTATCCACCAGCACCAGCAGTTTGCCCTCGAAGCAGCGGCCGTGCTTCCTGGCGACCATCGCTTTGTGTTCGTCTCGGCTTACCCGGTCGCTAATCTTGATCTCCTTGTCGAATACACCGGCGAGCAAGAACTTGAGCGTATCTACACTGCCACCTTCGTTTTCCCTCAGGTCAACGATGAGGGCTTTGTGTTTGCGAGCCTTGCCCATCAGGTCATCAATTTTCGACTCGTTGAAAAAAAAGTGCGGAAACTTAAGGATCATTAATTCATCGCCCATCTCGACCACCCGGGCGCTCCTCACACGGGACCAGTCCATAATGCGGATCTTGGCACGGATATCTATGCCACCGGCGAAGTGGTCCTCCATGACGGCATGGCGCTCGATGATCTGGGCGGTTATGTTGACGGTGCGTTCCTTGCTGGCCGGATCGCGCAGCACCAAGCGCAGGGAAGGCTGGGGACGCAGCGCATTAAAAAAGTACTCGATTTTTGCGAAGGTTTTTCTGGTCGGAGCGTAGCCGTTGATGCCCAATATTTCGTCGCCTGGCTTCACTCCCTGGGCTTCGGCATCGCTGCCGGGGCGAACTCGAACCATATAACAGCGTTCTCCGATCAACTGCGCCTGCCAACCGTAATCGTGGAGAAGGCGAGGTCGCGGCGGCACGAAGACAGTGTGCGAATCGTTAAGCGAGTCGAGGAGAGCCGCTATCTCTGAGAGCGCCTTATTTCCAGAATCGGCCTGATCGATCTTTTGCATCGTCTCGCGCACTTTGCCGTCCCAATCGAGGCCGTGAAACTTCGGATCGTAGTAATGTTTTCTCACATCGGAGTCGATCTCGTGCAGCATGGCCTCTGCCCGCTTTCGTTCGTAACTGGTGATCGTCTGGCACCATCCGGAAGTTAGTAAGAAACTGCCGATGACAATGAAAGCTAACGCGCAGACCCTGGGTTCCCGCCCGTTCAAGACCGTTCTCCCTTTGAAACGAGCGGCGAATTCGTTAGAGAAGGCAAATTCGTTAGAGAAGTGGACTGCGACAGCATCAGGGTGCTGAGTAGGATGGTTACTACGAAGACGAGACGAAGCAAGCGCATAAGGGTCGCCAGGACAGAGTTCTGCTTCTGGCCGGAGTTGGGGGGCAGGAATACCCGCCCAACAGGTTGTGCCCTGGATTCTGTTCGCTCAGCGAGACCCTGTCAAGAGAAATGGCGAAGTGCAAAACGAAACATTTACTTCCGTGTAATAGCCGGCCCAGGTAAGCCGAAGTAGAATCGAATTTGGGGCAACCGGCTTTGAATAGGCAATTCTCTTTCTATTTGACGGCGTTTTTTTGGTTGATGCTGCTCGTGATCGCCATCCCCGGGCAAGCCGAGGACATCCGCCAACTCGCCCGGGCGGTCGACGACCACTACAACCACCTCCACAGCCTGCAAGCCGGCTTCACCGAAATCTACCGAGGCGAGGGCGCGGAGCGAGTGGAATCGGGCACCTTGTGGTTGAAAAAGCCGCGCAAGATGCGGTGGGAATACCGTTCTCCGAGAGAGAAGCTGTTTATCAGCGATGGCCAGGCTGTGTGGTTCTACCTGCCAGCGGAACGGCAACTCAGGAAAACGACACTCAAGAAGCTCGACGACTTACGTTCACCGCTGGCCTTCTTGCTTGGTAAGACCAAGCTGGAGAATGAATTACGGGGACTTTCAAAGGTGGTGGATCAATCCCCTCTGAACCCAGATAACACTCTATTGCGAGGGGTTCCGCAGGGCATGGCGGGCCAAGCGAACGAGGTGCAACTGGAGATCACGCCCTCCGACCAGATTGTCCGCATCGTGTTAATGGAACCGGACGGGGCGACGACGGAGTTCCGCTTTGCAGGCTGGAAAGAGAACCTGGAGTTGAGCGACAGGCGGTTCCAATTCACCCCTCCGCCGGGAGTGGAGACGGTGGAAGGAGAATTGGGACCCTAAGTCTTAGAATTGGCACCCTAGCTTTCCTGTAGAGGCGCGGCTTGCCGGGTCTCTGCCTGCGGCAAGAGACGAAGCGAGGCCCGTGTCTACTGCCCGTTACTTGCGTACCACGCAGATGGACAGCTGCGGTAAGCGCTTTGGGAACAGAGTGTTACACTTGGGCTAGGACGTTCGACAGCAGACGCTCAGAACAGAAACTCGGAATCAGACGATAGCGAATGGCACAATTCCTGGTCAAAGTCGCCGACGAACAGGGCCATCTGCGGCAGCAGGTGGAGCATGGGTATTCCGAAGCGGAGGTCCACGACCGGTTCACACAGCAGGGATACCTGGTGTACTGGGTCAAGCCCCGGACCCTCCTGAGTAGAGGGGGTGGGCAGTTTGGGCGGCGCGGCAGTCTGCGACAGTCTACGTTTCTGATTTTCAATCAGCAGTTTCTGACGCTGATTAAGGCGGGACTTCCGATCCTGACGGCGCTGGATCTTTTGATCAAGCGGCAGCGCGACAAATCTCTATTACAGCTGCTCGAAAATGTGCGCGAGCGCGTAAAAGGCGGCGAGTTGCTGTCAGATGCGTTTGCCGCCCAGCAGGTGTTTCCGAAGATGTATACGACCACGCTGCTGGCGGGCGAAAAAAGCGGCAACATGGAAGAAGTGCTCGGCCGCTACATCACGTATCAGCGGATGGTGCAGACTTTTCGTAAGAAGCTTTTCGTGTCGCTGGTGTATCCGGCGCTGCTGGTGTCGGTGGTAACGCTGATGCTGATTTTTCTGATCACCTACGTGGTGCCAAAGTTTGCCGATCTGTTCGATAACCTGGGAGCGCAACTGCCGGCGATTACTGTGTTCATGCTGTCGGTCGGTCTGAACGCGCAGAAGTACGGCTGGATTGTACTGCTGGTCGGGGCGGCGGCAATTTTTCTGTTGTGGCGGTGGAAGCAGAGCGATCAGGGGGCTCAACGCATTGACCGGTTTCTGCTATCGCTGCCGTTGATCGGGGAAATCCGGTTGAAGTACCAGGTGGCGAATTTCTCGCGCATTCTGGGCACGCTGCTGCAGGGTGGGCTGCCTTTGGTGCCGGCCATGGAAACAGCCGGCGAATCGATGACCAGCCGGCAGATGTTGAACGGGGTCACCGCCGCGGCCGAGCGGGTAAGAGAAGGACAGAGCCTGGCCCATAGCCTGGAGACACAGAAGTTGTTTCCCGATCTCGCGGTGGAAATGCTGGAGGTCGGCGAATCGACTGGCGCGCTGCCGGCGATGCTTGCTTCGGTGGCGGAGTTTTACGAAGAGGACGTGCAGACGGCCCTGGGCGCGGCTATGGCGTTGATTGAACCAATGATCCTGATCATCATGGCGGTCTTTGTCGGCGGGATCTTGATTTCACTGTATATGCCGATCTTTACGTTGGGAGCAGGCGTGCACTAGAGCACTGGCGGCTCATGTAGTGACGGGGCTTCGCCCCGTAAGCGAGGTAGATCCCCGCTACTACACAAGACCGGAGACGCGGCAAGCCGCGTCTCTACAAAAAGGTTTTGGAAGAAGTTGTAAACTGGAATGGGCATGGCGGATAAGAAAACAGTACTGTTAAACGGCGGGAATGGCGGGAAGCTGGTGCCACCGGGCCCGGTTCCCGACGAACTGGAACGCGCGCGCGATATCGCGCGGCGCTACCGTTGCGAGTTCGTCGATCTGACCGACTTCCAGTTGCATCACGATCTGTTCGAGAAGATCCCCGTGCACCTGATGTTCCGCTATAACTTCGTCCCTCTCGACGAAACGGCGGACGGGCGATTGGCAATCGCGATTGCTGATCCCAGCCAGTTGATGATGATCGACGAGATCAGCCTGCTCCTCGGCAAGCGGATCGTCACCAAAGTTTCGACGCTCAAGCAGATTTCCGACATTCTGAAGAAGACCGAGCAGTCCAAGCGCGTGCTGGAAGACGCGAGCGAGGGATTCACGCTCGACGTGATCCGCGAGGACGAAGCCGGGAACGACGAGACCATCTCCATCGACAAGTTGACGGCGACCGCGGGCAGCGACATGAGCCCGATCATTCGCTTGGTCGACACCACCATCTTCACGGCGTTGCAGCGGCGGGCGAGCGACATACACATCGAGACGCGAGACGACTCGGTGGTCATCAAGTTTCGTATTGACGGCGTCCTGACCAACGCCATGCCGCCGATCGGTAAAGAGCACCACTCGACCATCATTTCGCGCATCAAGGTCATGAGCGAGCTCGATATTTCCGAGCGCCGCGTGCCCCAGGACGGCCGCTTCCGCGTGAAATACAACGCACGCGCCATCGACTTCCGCGTTTCGATCATGCCGTCGATCCATGGCGAGGACGCCGTGCTTCGCGTGCTTGACAAGGAGTCGATGAGCGAGAAGTTTAAGAAGCTCACGCTCGAAGTGGTCGGGTTCGACGAAGACGACCTGCGCCGTTTTCGCCGTTACATCAAGGAACCGTACGGCATGGTGCTGGTCACCGGGCCCACGGGCAGCGGCAAGACGACGACGCTCTACGCCGCCGTCAACGAGATCAAGACCGACGAAGACAAGATCATCACCATTGAAGACCCGGTCGAGTATCAACTGCGCGGCATCACCCAGATTCCGGTCAACGAGAAAAAAGGATTGACCTTCGCCCGCGGTCTGCGTTCGATCTTGCGTCACGACCCGGACAAGATCATGGTCGGCGAAATTCGCGACAACGAAACAGCCCAGATCGCCATTCAATCGGCGCTCACCGGCCACCTCGTGTTCACCACCGTCCACGCCAATAACGTGGTGGACGTATTGGGGCGCTTCCTGAACATGGGCGTCGAGCCCTACAACTTTGTGTCGGCGCTGAACTGCATTCTGGCGCAGCGATTGGTCCGGGTCATCTGCGATTCCTGCCGGACCGCGGTGCATTATCCGAATGATGTGCTCGAAGCGAGCGGCTTGGATCCGCAGCAGTGGTCGCAGGTTCCTCTGTACGAGGGGCAAGGTTGCATCGAGTGTGCGGGGACGGGATTCCGGGGCCGGACGGCAATTCATGAACTTCTGGATTTGACCGACCGGATCCGCGAGATGATTCTGGAGCGGAAGCCGACATCGGAGATCCGGCGCGCCGCCCGTGAAGAAGGCATGCGGTTCCTCCGTGAATCGGCGCTGGACAAGGTGCGCGGCGGATTTACCACTCTCAAGGAAATCAATAAGGTCACCTTTATCGAGACCATGCGCTGAGGCGATTCGTGTCAGGGTATGCCTTCAGGCATACCGCAAGTCGCTGAAAATGGTTTCGGCTTACAAAACCCTGTTTCGATGTGCAGCCCCTGAAAGGGCTTCTGATTTCGAAGAACTTACGGTATCGCTAAAGCGATGCCCTGATACGAAACGTGGCAGGACCAACGGTCCAGTCCCGGCATCCACCGAGGTAACTATCCGCCTCGTGAAAGTGCGAGATATCATCAAATTGAAGTTATGACTTCCAACTCCAAACACGATCGGCGTCCGACACTCGCCTGCGAAATCGCAGCCGATCGCGTGCTGGCCGGCCGCGCGGCGGATGCGGGGCGGATGGTGGAAATGGCATCGGCGCGGGAACTGGCCCCGGGGTCGGTGGTACCCGATTTGATGGAAGCAAATCTGCGGGACGGCACGGCCATCCGCCAGGCGATTGAAAGCGCTCTCGGCAGCGTGGGCGGGCGATCCCGCGACGTGATCGCGATTCTGCCCGATACCTCGGTGCGCGTTGTGCTGCTGGATTTCGAAACGCTCCCAGCGAAGCGGGATGAGGCCGAAGCGGTGGTCCGTTTCCGGCTGAAGAAGTCGCTGCCCTTTGATCCCGCCGATGCCCGGATCTCGTATCACGCGCAGTCGACCGGCAAGAGTATGCGGGCGGTGGCGGCGGTGGTGCTGAACACGGTTCTCCAGGAATATGAGTCGGCGTTTCGCGACGCGGGCTACAACGCGGGTATGGTGATGCCGTCGATGCTGGCGGCGCTTGGTGCCGCGGATGCGGATAGACCAACCTTAGTGGTTAAGGTGGACGCGCGCACCATCAGCATCGCGATTCTCGATCAGGAGCAACTGCTGCTGTTCCGGACGCTCGAGAATTTACGAGGCGTGACCATCACCGGCGATCAACTGGCGGAGGAAGTCTATCCCTCGGTGGTGTTTTTCCAGGACACGTACAAGCTCAACATTGAGCGCGTGTACGTGGCGGGCCTGCCGGAAGCGGGTGGCGCCGCGCCGGCGCTGAAGAATCAGTCCGGCGCGCAAGTTGAGGAACTGATAACGACATCGCAGATCGGGTCGACCGTGGGGACGGTTCCGCGCTGGCGCATGGCGGGAGTGGTGGGAGCGCTGATTTCGTAAGTCGCTTTTAGCTCTTAGCCTTTAGCTCTTAGCTAAAAGCCAAAGGCTAAGAGCCAAGAGCGGGTTGGTTGTAATTTCATAAATATGCGTCTCGATATCAATCTCGCAACCCGGCCCTATGAAGATGCCCGCGAATTCTGGGCACGCTGGGGATTGGGAGTGGGCCTGCTGGGCGTGTTGACGCTCGTTCTGCTGGGCTTGACGGTGCGTGGTTGGACCAACGCCGGACGAGATCGCCATAACATCGCGCAACTGCAGGACCAGATCGCGGAACGCGACCACGAGCGGGCGACGGCACAAACCTTCCTCGACATGTCCGTAAACCGCAGCACGAGGGATCAATCGCAGTTCTTGAATGGGCTGATTCAACGCAAAGCATTCTCGTGGACGCGCGTGTTCGAAGATCTGGAGCGAGTCATGCCTTCGCAACTGCATGTGGTGTCACTGCGGCCGGAATTGAATGAACAGAATCAGATGCAACTGGACATGAAAGTCGCGTGCGACTCGCGCGGCGCGGCCGTGGAACTGGTCCATCGCATGGAAGGCTCCAGGCATTTCCAGGGAGCGCAACTGGTGTCGGAGGCGCAAAATGGGGAAACGGGATCGGGCGTGCTCGCTTCGGTGATCTCGATTTATGTTCCTGACTCGGCCGACAGGAGCGGAAAGTAAAGTAATGCCGGATTTTGGGAATTCGCGGCGCAAGTTGAAAATTGCGATTGGGGCGATGCTGGCCGCCGACGTGGTGGCGGTGGCCGTTCTGTTCTCGCCGCTGGTCGGTTCGGCGGATTCGCGACAACTGCAATTGAACCAGCTCCGGGTGGAATTGCACAAGAAAACGCGCGAGGTGGAGCCGCTGCGCAGCATGGATAAGAAGATCGTGTTGGCGAAGGATCAGATCGGCGGGTTTTATAAGGAGCGCTTTGCCGCGACGGATTCCGATCTGGCCAACGAACTGGGAAAGCTGGCGTCGGAAAACAGGGTCCGGATCCAGCAGGCGAGATATAAGCAAGAGGATGCGGAAAGCTCCGGCGTAATTCCGGTCGCAATCGAGGGAAGTTTTTCCGGAGACTACCTGCAACTGGTGCGGTTCATCAATACGCTGGAACGGTCGAAGCTGTTTTTTACCGTGGATAGCGTGGACCTGGCCGGCGAAAGCGCCGGGCCGGTCAAACTGCAAATCACGATGCACAGTTATCTGCGGGCGGGTGCCTGAGTGAAACTGGGAATCGAAAACCGGAACCAAGTCATTGCGCTGGCAATCTTAGGCGCGATCGCAGTGGCGATAGTGGCCTACGAGTTCTGGCCCTCGTCGGCGCCGCCGGCAACGGCGCAGGCGACCGCAACGGCGGCCAAGCCCGGCACCAGACGCACGGCTTCAGGAAAATTGGTGCCGGTGGTTGAGCCCCGGCTCGATCCGACGCTCGACCTGAACCTGCTCAGCCAAAGCGAGGAAATCAAGTACGCGGGCAACGGAAGAAACATCTTTGTCGCGGGGTCTGTGCCAATCGAAAAACCTAAGAGAAACGGTTCTGATCAACACGATGCCGGCCTACGCCAACCTCCACCAATTCCGCCCCCGCCGCCGATCACGCTCAAGTTTTTTGGCTTTGCCAACCGGCCTGGGGAGACGAAGAAGGTATTCTTATCCAAAGACGGAGACGTTTTTATCGCCGCTGAGGGGGACATAGTCGACCGGCGCTATCGCGTCTTGCACATCTCGCCCACAACGGTAGACGTGGAAGATGTGATCAACAACAACCGGCAGAGCCTCCCCTTAACGCAAGGATGAAGGACAAAGCTGATCTGGATTTCGTAATTTTGTAATCGGTAATTTGTAATTTTGAAGGCGAGTGAGCGGTCATGCAGCAGGGTTTAAAATTACGAAATTACAAGATTACAAGATTGCAAAATCCCCAACGCGGCTACATGCTGATCACGCTGATGCTGGCCTTGGCGTTAATCACGATTGCGATGCTCACTGTGCTCCCTGAGATTGGCCAGCAGATTCGCCGCGACCGCGAAGAGGAGATGAGACATCGGGGCACGGCCTACATGCGCGCCATTCAACACTTCTTCAAGAAGTTTGGGCGCTATCCAATGCGCGTCGAGGAACTGGAGAATACCAACAACCTTCGTTTCCTGCGCAAGCGCTATAAGGATCCAATCAATAGGGACCCGGCCACGGGCCAGGAGAAGGACTTCAAACTCCTTCATCAGACCGACATCACCTTGAACAATGGCCCGGTATTAGGACTAACGCCTGGGCAGAACTTGCTCCCAGGACAAGGTGGACCCCAGGGACAAGGCGCGTTCGGCGGATCGCCGGGGGGGGGAGGCGGACCGCAGGGCGCCGTGGGCGCCTTCGGAGCGCAACCGGGTGGGTTGCAACAGGCTGGCAACGCGGGTATACAGAATCCCGCCGGTGGTGATCCCAGCAATTCTTCTCCGGGCAATGCTTCTTCCGGCAATGCTTCTTCCGGGAATCCGTCTTCCGGAAATCCTTCGGATACGGAGGGAAATTCGAATTCACCTGGATCGAATTCACCTGGATCGTCGCCTTCCAATTCCGGCTTCAACGGACCAACGCTCGGCGGGGGTCCAATCCTCGGGGTCGCGAGCACAAGCAAAGCGAAAAGCATTCGCGTGTTCTATGACAAGAACCACTACAATGACTGGCTCTTCATTTACGTGCCGCAGGGCGACCGGGGAGGCCTGCTGACCGGCCCAGTATCGCTTAATGGTCCCACGGGGAATTTAGGCGGGCTCCCTCCCGGGGTCGGTGGCAATCTACCCGGTCAAGCACCAGGAGTGTCGCCGAACGGCAGCCAACCGCAAAGCCCTCCCACGTCACCTGGGTTAAACTCCGTGCAGATGCCACCCGACCAGTAGATTTCACAATCCCAGCAGGAATCCCAGCAACAGAAAAGCCCCGCATCGAAAGCGGGGCTTGACGTGAAACCAAACACTTAACCATCGAGCATCAAACTTAGACGTTAAACGAGGAGCCACAGCCGCAGGTGCTCTTCACGTTCGGGTTTTCGAACTTGAATCCGGCGCCTTCCAGCGTCTCGACGTAATCGACATGCGCTCCGCCAAGATACATCAGGGAAGTGGCGTCCACGTAAACCTTCAAGCCGTCAAAGTCGAAAACCTTGTCCATCATGCCGGCGCCGTTCTCAAATGCCATGGAGTACTGAAAGCCCGAGCAGCCGCCGCCGACCACGGACAACCGCAATCCCGAAGGGACCGGCGCCTGCGAGGCCATGATTTCTTTGACCTTGGCAATCGCGCTCGGGGTCAGGACTGGAGCCGCTGTCTTGGGCTGTACTTCGGGTGCGGTGGTAGTCGCCATCTGGTTTATCTCCTTGTAATTGCTTATTATAACAAAGTTTGGCACCGGCTCGGCAAGCCTTTTGAGGAGCCGGTACCTCTTCCCGAACCGGTTATTTAGATGCCTCGCGCCGACAAGAAGTCGCGCCCCCACTTGCCAACGGGTCTATAATCGTCCGCAGTAGGGGCCGTAACCCGAACGCCGGCGAATACCACGAAGTTTCGCTGGGCAAAGCATGTGGCAACGTCGGGGATTGGCTCGATTTCAGCTCCGAGGTGGCGTATGTCTCCTATGTACGGGCTGCTTGTCGCGTGGGGTATTCTGACGGGGGTCCTCATAATCCTCCTGATCTATCGCAGCACCCTCACCATGCATGAGGACGATTCCATCTTCCTCCATGAAACCGAATCCCAGATGCACAAGGATCAAGTAGAAGTTCTGGCCAAGATGAGAAAGATCACACCGATCCTCAAGATACTTGGCGCCTTGTCGGGGGCCATGATCCTGGTGATTGCCGGGTTGTTTATTTATCAGGGGCTGAACAGCGCCACCACGCTGCAGTAAGCGGGAAGCTGCGGATTCGCGGGAATCCCTGGCAACGCCTCCTCGGAGACAACTCGCAAGGGCGGTGGTGGAGTATCGCTGCCCGCTGGTGAGCCTTTTCCCCAAGCGGCAAAACCCGTTACCCACAACATGAGTGTGCGACAGCCGATTGCGATTGTCGGAGGCGGTCCAGCGGGCGCTCTGGCTGCTGCGCTGCTCGCGGAAGGAGGCAGGCACGTCCTCCTCTTTGACGAAAAGCTTGCCTGGGAGAAGCCCTGCGGCGGCGGAATCACTCACAAAGCTTTGCGGCAATATCCGTTTCTGGCGGATGCCGGGAGCGAAAGCAATCCGGTTGAACACTGCGAGTTGATCAGTCCGTCGGGACAGCGGGTACGCTTCCACATGCAGCACCCGGTCGCGATCTTCTCCCGCCTCACGCTGAATGGATTGTTGCTGGAGCGAGCCCGGCGCACTGGCACTGGTAATGGCAGTGACATTGATGCGCGCGTTGCTGCCGGAGTTGATATCCGCCAGGAGCGCGTCACGCGGATTGCAGGAACCAGCGGAGACTGGCGACTGTTCACGCCGCAGCACGAATACCGTGCTTCCTGCCTGGTGATTGCAGCAGGCGCGCGCAATCCTTTCCGCTCGCAGTTCCTCTCCCCGATTTCCCCTAGGGATCTGATGGTCACCGCGGGTTACTTCATTCGCGGCCGCAGTTCTCTGATGCAGATTCAGTTTCTAAAAGGTATTACCGGCTACATCTGGGTCTTCCCGCGAGCCGATCATGTTTCCGCCGGGATCGCGGGAAAGATGGGTGAAACCTCAGCCGTCGAGTTGCGCCGCATGCTGGAAAGGTGGCTCGAAGAACACTGGCTCGAACAGAACGGCTTCTCTTTCGACGGTGCCCGCTTTTACTCGCATATTCTTCCGTCCTTTCGCGCCCAGACGTTCGAGAAGCTCGAAGTCTGCGGAGAAAGTTGGGCCATGATCGGCGACAGCGCGGGCCTGGTGGACCCGATTACCGGAGAGGGTCTCTACTATGCGCTTCGATCCGCGGACTTGTGTGCAGACGCGTTGCTGGCCGGACGACTTGACGAGTATCGAGCGCTACTGGAGGAAGAAGTTCTTGCCGAACTGAAGCTGGCGGCGCGCGTCTCGCAGCGATTCTACAGCGGACAGATTTTCGGCGACAGCGTTCTCGAGCGCGTGGTGTCTCTAACCGCGCAAAGCGCGAGCTTCCGCGAACTGATGAGCGATCTCTTTGCCGGGATTCAGGGCTACCGCGATTTGCGCTCTCGGCTGTACCGGATCCTGCCTGCGGTGATGGCCGAGGGGCTGGCCGGAACGCTGGGCTGGTCGTGGAACAAGAGCGCGAAGTTCGCCACCGATCCGTTCGCGGAATAGCCAACAGCCTAACCGTAGAGACGCGGCTTGCCGCGTCTCATGCCCGGCGGAACATTATCTCGCGAGGATTTTGGGTGGCGCAGCGCTGACTTTAGCCGCTGAGGGCAACGGCCGGCGGCTCAGTCGGTCAGGCCGCCTTCGCCTTCATCCCCTTGATGTCGTCGAGCAGCACTCTCTCGTGGCCGTCAGGGTTCACCTTTTCATACACCTTGCGGATCACTCCCTTCGGATCGACCACGAAGCTGGTGCGCTCAAAAAACTTCATCCCTTTCCATTCCGCCTGGCCGATGCCGAGGGTCTTCATGAGATTGGCATCGGTGTCGGCAACCAGATCGATGGCGAAAGCAAACTTTGTGTGAAAGTTCTTATGCGACGTGACGTCGTCCGCACTCACGCCGATGACTTTGATTCCGGCCGCATCGAAATCACCCTTGGCCGCGGTAAACGACTTGCCCTCGACTGTGCAGCCGGGCGTGTCATCCTTCGGATAGAAGTACACAACAAGCCAGTGTCCAGCAAAGTCCGAGAGTTTGGTGATCTTGCCGTCCTGGTTGGGAAGCGCAAAATTCGGAAAAGGGTTGCCAGCAGAGAGCATTTGGGGGAGTCCTTTCTAAAGTTGTGAGGTGCAATTATACGAGCGCCGGTGTCATCCCGGCGTCCCCCGTGGTTCAAGCTTCCAATTCTCAACCACAGGGGACACAGAGGTTACACGTACCTTCTGACTTTCGGCCCAGCCAACGGCTAAGAGCTAACAGCCAAAAGCTGTCCGCAATCAGGCAGCCTGCATCGCTTGCTTGGCGCGTTTGTCCATCTCTTGCGGCGACACGTCTTCCACGTGCGTCGCGATGCCCCAGTAATGGCCGAAGGGGTCCCGGAGAAAGCCGGAACGGTCTCCATAGAACTGGTCTTCGACCGGTTTCTGGATTTTCGCTCCCTCCGCGATCGCTTTTTCGAAAACTTTGTCGCAGTCTGGAACGTACACATACAGACTTACCGGAGACGCACCGATGGTCTCAGCGCTCGGATGGCCCATCTTCAGGTTTTCGTCCGCCAGCATGATGCGCGAGTCGCCGATCTGCAACTCGGCATGGCCGACCTGGCCGTCGGGCCCATCCATGCGTACGACTACGGTCGCCCCAAAAACGTTCTTGTAGTATTCGATCGCTTTCGCGGCACCCTTGATGACGAGGTACGGCGTAACGGCGTTATATCCCTTGGGAATGTAGTTGGTTTTGCTCATGATTTTTCTCCTCTGGTGGTCTCTCAAAGATAAGTTGAGGGTTGAGGTTGAGGCGCGCAGACGGGCCACCATGGGCCGCGCTTAAGCAATTATGAGAACACAGATTGGGGCGAGGCTCAAGTGCGAACTTTTGTGGTACTAACTGTAAACGAGACTGTTGTCACACCTGAGTCAGAGCTTCCGTCCCAGACCCAATCCTGTAGACTAGCGCAGAAACCTCTGGTTGCTCCCCTGCATCCAAGTTTCGCCTTTCTAGAACCACAGTTTGGAGGCCGTCAATGGACAGCGTCAGACAATCGCTGCTCTCAGTAATCCTTCTCACCGGAGTTCTGCTGTGCACCGCTCTGCCGCGCCTTCAGGCGGAAGATATCGACCGATGCCAGCGCCGAGTCGTCCACGCGGAGCATGAACTCCACGAAGCAATCGAAAGACACGGGCGCAACAGCAGACAGGCAAATCACGAGCGTCGGGAATTGCACGCGGCAAGGGAACATTGCTGGCGTGAGCGCCATGAGTGGTGGGATGAACACGAGCACCGCTGGCACAAGGAACGCGATTGGGACGAGCACGACCACGACTAGGCAGTGGGCCGTTTCACGATAGACCACGCAAAACCCTGAACCACCAAGGACCCGAATCTCACGAAGGCTCTTAGTCTCGGCCGGTTCCTTCGTGTACCTTCATGCCGTTGGTGATTAGTAGCCCTATTCGATCCCCAACTCCTTGGCCAGCGCCTTCCATTTTCCATCCACCACCGCGCGCGTCTTCGCGTCCATCACAATCTCATCCGGCCACGGACGCCCAAAGCCCTCAGTCGACCACTTGCGCGTGGCGTCGATGCCCATCTTTGATCCGTAGTTTGCGAGGCGGGCGGAGTGATCGAGTGAATCGACTGGGCCCATCGTGAACTGGATGTCGCGCTCGGGATCGATGTTGTTCAGCACTTTCAAGGTGACATCGGCTACATCCTGCACGTTCACATCTTCGTCTACTACGATGATGCACTTTGTAAACATAGCCTGCCCCAGCGACCAGATCGCATTCATCACTTTGCGCGCTTGTCCGGGATACGACTTGCGGATGGAAACGAGCATTAAATTGTGGAACACGCCTTCGATGGGCAGGTTGATATCCACCAGTTCGGGCATGGTCAGCTTCATCAGCGGAAGGAAAATGCGTTCGACCGCCTTGCCCATCCAAGCGTCTTCTTGCGGCGGTTTGCCGACAACGGTGGTCGCGTAGATCGGGTTCTTTCTATGGGTCAAGCACGTTACGTGAAACACCGGGTACTCGTCTTCGAGCGAGTAGAAGCCCGTGTGATCTCCGAACGGGCCTTCGGTGCGAAGCTCGTCCAAGTTGACGTAGCCTTCCAGAATGATTTCGGCATTGGCTGGGACTTCCAGATCGACGGTCTCGCACCTCACTAACTCGACTGGTTTCTGGCGCAGAAATCCGGCGATGATGAATTCTTCTACGTCCGGCGGCGCAGGCACGATGGCCGAAAAGGTGAGCGCGGGATCGGTACCAATGGCCACGGCTACCTCCATCTTGCCCGAGGGACGGTTGCCGGGCGCTTGCATTGCGCCTCCTGACGATCTTGCCATTATGTCTACAGCGGTGGCTGCCTCGCTTCGCGCGGCTGGACGGACGAATGCGTCCGTCCCCACGTGGTCTTGGGAGACTGCGGCGTTTCTTATGTGGTCGCGATAATGTTCCGCCGCCACTTTCTGGCGCTGCCAGTGCATCCCGGTCGTCCGCTCGTCATAGATCTGCATGCGATACACGCCGACGTTGCGCTTACCTGTTTTCGGATCGCGCGTGATCACGCATGGCAGTGTGATGAACCGTCCGCCATCTTTGGGCCAGCATTGTAGGATGGGAAAATCCAGCAACGAAAAATTGTCGCGCTTGATGACTTCTTTGCAGGGGCCGGTAGTGACAGTCTTCGGAAAGAACTTACCCATCTCGGCGAGCACGGGCAACATCTTTACTTTATCGAGGAAGCCTCGCGGAGACTTCACGTCCATGAAGCCGCGGATGCGCTCGGCGATTTCGTCCAGTGTATCGACTTGGAGCGCGAGTCGCATACGGCGGGCTGAACCGAACTGATTGATGAGAAGCGTCTGACCAGGGTAGCCCTTCAGGTTTTCGAACAGCAACGCTTTGCCGCCGACCGTTCCCTGCCGGTCTTTGGACTTACTCTTCGACACCCGATCGGCAATTTCCGCAATCTCCAAAATTGGGTCTGCTTCCGTGCGGACGCGCTTCAGTTCGCCGGCTCGGTCGAGTGCGTTGATCCAGTCCCGCAGATCGTCGTAGGCCAAAATTCCTCCCATGTTGTCAGACGCATTATATGATGGCCCTGTGGCATTCCTCTGTGTTCCCCTGTGCCCCCTGTGGTTAAAGGTTTCAGTCAGCGACTGTCTTCAATCTACTTCCACTCTTCCACATTTCGCGCTCTGCGACTAGGATATGAAAATAAATTTCTGCAGCATCCGTGGTTCATCGGAGGACAAATGATCCGATTCAAAGTGAACGGGCAAGAGAAGACGTTTGACGGCGATCCCGACATGCCGCTGCTCTGGTATTTGCGCGACGTGGCGGAGCTCACCGGGACGAAGTTCGGCTGCGGCATGTCGTTGTGCGGCGCATGCACTGTGCATCAGAATGGCGCGGCGATCCGCTCCTGCACGACTGCCATGAGCGAGGTCGGTGGCACCGCGATCACGACCATTGAAGGCATCGCGCCCATGCATCCTGTTCAAAAGGCGTGGATGGAGATCCGGGTGCCGCAGTGCGGCTACTGCCAAACTGGCCAGATCATGCAGGCGATCGCATTTCTTAAGGACAACAAAAATCCCACCGACCAGGATATCGACACGGCCATGTCCGGCAATCTCTGCCGCTGCGGCACGTACCAGCGGATTCGGGCGGCTATCCATCTGGCGGCCAAGCATCAGGCCACAACGCATCCGAACACGACGCATCCCGCCGCAAAGCATAAGGCTGCGAAGGAGACAGCATGAAGATCATCGAGAATGTCAGCCTTCATGTCAGCCGGCGCGGGTTCCTGCACGGCGCACTGGCGAGCGGAGTTTTTGTGCTGAGCGCGCGCCTTGTTCCCAAGGCGCTCTGGGCTGCGGAAGGAGCGGCCGCGCCGGCATTTCAACCCAGTCTGTGGATGTCGATCGCGTCAGATGGCACCGTCACCGTCGTCGCTCATCGCTCGGAGATGGGATGTGGCAGCCGTACGGCCTTGCCGCTCGTTGTCGCCGACGAACTGGACGCCGACTGGTCCAAAGTAAAAATCGATCAAGCGATCGGCGATCCGAAATATGGCGACCAGGATACGGACGGGTCGCACTCGGTTCGCAGTTCCTTCGACCTGATGCGCCAGGTAGGCGCTACCGGACGTGTGATGTTGATCAGCGCCGCCGCTGCGCAGTGGGGCGTTTCCTCGAAAGACTGCACGACTGAGCCCCACTTCGTTGTGCATCGCGCCAGTGGCCGCAAGCTCGGCTATGGCGCGCTTGCCGCGGCGGCTGCCAAGCTTCCGGTTCCGAAAAAAGAAGATGTCCCGCTCCCCCTCAAGAAGCGTTCCGAATGGCGCTACATCGGCAAGGAAAGCAATTCTCTCTTCGATCTCCCCGAGATGGTCACCGGCAAAACAATCTTCGGGATGGACGCGACTATGCCCGGCATGGTCTACGCCTCGGTCGAGCATCCGCCCGTACTCGGACAGAAGATCAAGTCGTACGATGACAAGGACACGCTCAAAGTGCCCGGCGTTCAGAAGACGCTCACCATCGACACTTTCAAACCACCGCACCAGTTCCAGCCTTTGGGCGGCGTCGCCGTGATTGCCGACAATACCTGGGCTGCATTCAAGGGACGAAAGGGTTTGAAGGTCGAATGGGATAGCAGTCCGCATTCGGAGTACAACTCCGCGCCGTTCCGCAAAACGCTCGAAGCAACTTCCCGGAAGCCGGGCAAAGTCGTTCGCAACGTCGGCGATGTGGATGCAGCATTTGCCAAGGGCGGACAAATTATCGAGGCCGAGTATTACACGCCGCACCTGGCGCACGTTTCCATGGAGCCGCCGGTCGCCGTCGCCGAATATCGCGACGGAAAGGTGATGGCATGGGCCCCGACGCAGAATCCGCAAGCGGTGCAGGAGACCATTGCCAGCGCGCTCGGCATCAAGAAAGAAGATGTGACTTGCCATGTCACGCTGCTCGGTGGCGGCTTCGGACGCAAGTCGAAGCCTGATCAGGTTGCTGAAGCCGCCGTTCTTTCGAAACAACTCGGCAAGCCGGTCAAAGTTGTCTGGAGCCGCGAAGACGATATACACTGCGACTTTTTCCACTCCGTCGCCGCGATGTACATGAAAGCCGCGATTGGTGCTGATGGCAAACCGACTGCGTGGCTGCAGCGCACGGTGTATCCGCCTATCGGTTCGACCTTTGACGTCTCGGCAACCTATGCTCTCGACGAGATGGGCCTGGGATGGAACAATCTTCCGTTCGATATTCCCAACCATCGCGCCGAGAACGGCCCCGCCGACTTCCACGTGCGCATTGGATGGCTGCGCAGCGTGGCGAACATCTACCATGCATTCGCGATTCACTCCTTTGCCGACGAGCTTGCGCACAACGCTAACAAAGATTCCGTCCAGTATCTGCTCGACCTGATCGGACCACCACGCATCGTCCCGCTTGAATATAAGGAGGAAGATGCGGACGAGAAGCAGCGCTACCCGCTTGACACAGCCCGATGGCGGCGCGTGGTCGAGATCGCAGCGGAGAAGTCCGGCTGGGGTAAACGGGCCATGGGCAAAGGGCGCGGCATGGGCATCGCCGCTCACCGCAGTTTCCTCACTTATGTTGCGACGGTGGTTGAAGTCGAAGTCGACAGCAAGGGACAGGTGCACATTCCGAATGTGTGGACCGCGCTCGATGCGGGCACGGTCGTCAGCCCCGACAATGTCCGGAACCAGTTCGAGGGAGCAGCCGTGTTCGGAACAAGCCTGGCGTTGTTCGGCGAAATTACGGCGACCAACGGAACCATCGACCAGAGCAACTTCAACAATTATCAACTCGCGCGCATGAACCGTGCTCCGCGGCACGTCGACGTGCAAATTGTGAAGAGCGAAGCGCCGCCGGCCGGAGTTGGCGAGCCGGGCGTGCCGCCTTTCGCGCCGGCTCTGTACAACGCGGTGTTTGCGGCAACGGGAAAGCGGGTGCGCGAGCTTCCGTTGTCGAAGGCGAAGCTGGTGTAACTGGAGAGCCGGGCGTTCCCCGCCCGTCCCTCGATCGGATGACTCAGCACCCCGGGGTGGATTTTGGGTGACGCAGCGGTTCACCGCTGCGGTAAGCGGCGTATTTTTAGTACCGGCTTTAGCCGCTGAGGTCAGACTGCGGAGCGTTAGATGTTTTTTCCACCGCCGGTTTACCCGCTGCGGTGAGACGCCGTCGTGGAAAGTACACTTTCCTTTTCAGCCATGTCACGGTCGTCATGGCAATGGAAGCGCCTTCAGGCGCTGAGGCGAAAAGCGAGGAAAATTTCCGATGAGCAAGTTGCTCGCTCTGCTTCTCCTGTTCGCCGGAGCCTTAGCACCCGCCCAGGAGATCACCGTGGCCGCAGCGGCGGATATGAGCGCCGCGCTTCCAGAGCTCGTCGCAGCTTATGCAAAGAAGACTGGCCAAGCAGTGAAGCTTTCATTCGGATCGTCCGGGAATCTGACCAATCAGATACGAAACGGCGCACCCTTCGATGTTTTCTTCTCGGCCGATGAAGAATATCCTCAACAGTTGATCGCCGAAGGCCTGGCGTCGAAAGATACTCTTTACCGCTATGCGATCGGACGGTTGGTATTGTGGGTTTCGTCTGACTCGCCACTCGACTTGCCGAAGCTGGGCATACAAGCTTTGCTCGACCCGTCAGTAAAGAAGATTTCGATCGCGAATCCCGCGACCGCGCCATACGGGCGCGCAGCCGAGGCTGCGTTGCGGCACTTCGGAATTTACGATCAGGTTTCCAGCCGGCTTGTCGTGGGAGAAAACGTGTCACAGGCTGCGCAGTTCGTCGAATCGGGCAATGCCCAGGCGGGACTGATCGCGCTCTCGCATGCGCTTGCACCTGCGCTTAAAAACAAAGGCCGCTATTGGACGGTTCCGCTCGACGCCTATCCCCCGCTGAACCAGGCGGCCGTTGTGCTCTCGCGATCAAAGCAGCAAGATGCGGCTCGCAAGTTCCTGGAGTTTGTGCGCAGCCCCGAGGCCACTTCCCTGCTCACCATTTACGGTTTCAACCTGCCCGCGAGAAATATTCAAACGGAGAAGCGCCAATGAACTGGCAGGCGTTCTGGTTAACAGTGCGTCTCGCGGCCATCGTCTCGACGCTGCTGATCGCCATCGGAATCCCAATCGCCTACTGGCTGACTTACTCGCGCTGGCGCTGGAAATTCCTGGTCGAAGCCGCGGTTGCGCTTCCCATCGTGCTGCCGCCGACGGTCCTCGGCTTTTATGTCCTGGTGGCGCTCGGTTCGCGAAGCCCCATCGGCCGCTGGTGGGAGTCGCTCACCGGCCACACTCTGGCCTTCACTTTCGAAGGGCTCGTGATCGGGTCTTTGTTATACAGCCTGCCGTTCGCCGTACAACCGTTCGCCGCGTCTTTCGGAGCGGTCGACTCCAAGCTACTTCGCGCCTCGGCATCGCTTGGACATTCGCCGGTGCAGACCTTTCGGCGGATCGTGCTTCCCCTCTCAAAAGCGGGGCTGGTCACGGGATTTGCGCTCAGCTTCGCGCACACGCTGGGCGAGTTTGGAGTTGTGCTTATGGTGGGAGGCAACATTCCCGGTGTGACGCGCACCATCTCAATTGATATTTACGATCAGGTGCAAACGGCAAATTATTCCAGTGCGAACCAGACGGCGCTCCTCCTGCTTATTGTTTCCTTCCTGGTATTGTCGATCGTGTACGGCTTGAACCGGCGGCCATGGGCGGTGGGTCCGTGGCGGTAAGAGGAAAAACAAAGCCTGTTCCCGCGCCACAAACCGCGCCGCCAGCTTCGACCCATCCGATCTCTGCCGATCTCGAAGTCCGACTCCGCAAACGTTTCCCGAATCCCGAAGGTACTTTCAACTTGAATGTCCACTTCCGCGCGCTTGCCGGTTTCACGATTCTGTTCGGCGCGTCGGGCGCGGGCAAAACCACGCTGCTCGATTGCATCGCCGGGCTGAGCGATCCCGACGAGGGGCGCATTGCCATCGGGGGCGAAGAACTGTACGACTCACAGAAAAAGCGGAACCTCCCCGCCTGGAAACGTCGCATCGGATATGTACAACAGGACCCGGCACTCTTCCCTCACCTGACCGCCGAAGAGAACGTCGCTTACGGTCTGCGCAGGCTCAGCGCGACGGAGCAAACATCACGCAGCCGCGAAATTCTTGCGCGCTTCCGCATCGATCGTCTGCGCGACCGGCGACCGCCGCAAATCTCCGGAGGCGAGCGCCAACGTGTCGCTTTGGCGCGCGCGCTCGTAACCGAACCACGCGCCTTGCTGCTCGATGAGCCGCTGGCTGCGCTGGACCGTCCGACGAAGTCGTCTCTCGTCGCGGATCTTCGCAAGTGGAACCAGGATCACCGCATTCCGATTCTCTTCGTCACACACCATGGCGAAGAAGTGTTTGCCCTCGGCGACGAGGTCATTGTCCTTGACACGGGAAGAATCGTGGCCCAGGGACGACCGCATGAAGTCATGCGCGCTCCGCGACTGGAAACCGTCGCCCAGCTGTCGGGATTCGAAAATATCTTCGACGCCACGGTGCTGGCACTGCACGAAGATCGCGGCACCATGACTTGCCGCCTCGGAACCGGCCGCGTGGAAAAAGATGCGGTGGAGTTAGAAACGCCGCTGGTTCGTGCAGAGGTCGGCTCGCGCCTGCGCGTCGGCGTTCGCGCTGGCGATCTACTGCTGGCAACGAAGCATCCGCGCGGACTGAGTGCGCGCAACATTTTGCCGGGAACTATCCGGCAACTCGAGCAGAGAGACGTGATCATCGCGGCGATGGTGGATTGCAGCGGCACCGAGTTCGAGGTGCACCTGACGCTGGCGGCGCGAGATGCTCTCCAGCTTGGTCCAGACAAGAGCGTCTGGGTCGTGGTCAAGACGCATTCGTGTCACTTGATGGGGATGTGAACACGATAGTTGCAGGACGTGCGGGAGTTCGACTCTGCCCGATACACGCTAATTTAAGGCAGGATTCTTTCAGCGTCGCCCGGGATTCGACCAGAACCCGGACTAGGCAATCTCGGTAGTGAGCGCAAACGCCCTGTTTACAACAACCATCCGCCCTTGCCTGAAAAGGGATCGACAATTGATAATCGCTTGGTGCATCGGGCGACGGCCATCGCGCTTGCATTGGCATTCTCCGTCACTTCTGCGAGGGCAGCGCGAGAACTTGTCATCATTGAGGAACCTCAGCCCGCTCAGCGAGTCGAGGGCGTTGTTCTTGATCCTTCGGGGGCTCCCATCCCAGATATGGCTGTGACAGACCGCACTGAGGAGTGGGGGGCGGAATTGTGTTCGACCACGACGGACAGCAAAGGACATTTTCACTTTTCCCAGCAACGCGGGAAGAGTGTCTACTACCTGCGCTTCGATCACGCGTTGTTCAACCCGCTGCAACTCAAGCTCAAACTCGACAAACACGCTCCGCAGCGCGCCATCACCGTGAGGCCGCACATCGGCGGCTAACTGGTGGCTAGTAGTTTCAAGCTCCTGTTTCCACGCCCAGACGGAATGGTTGGCGCAAAATCCCCGTAGCACTCACAACGCCGGCTCAACGCTCCACCGCAATTACCGCGATCCACTGACCGTTCATTTCTTTGTGATAGGCAATCGTTCCACCTAGCCGCTTCGCAATTTCCTCGGGCAACAAGTCGCGATGATAGGCAAAGAATTTCTCCTTGATACGGTGCCAAGCATCCCAATTTTCGAACAACGCATGCGGTGGCTGATACTTCGTGGAGAAGACCAGAGCCACGTCGAAGCGGTCGTGCGCCCTAGCAGCTACTGCGATCTGTGAGACCGAGAAATCCTCGATGCGCAGCACGCGGAAAGGCGGACTGGCATTGGCAACATAGCCGAGCCAGGGCCGGGTGAGTTCGTCCGACGCGGGCCACGCGGTGAGAACGCCCTCGCCGGAGTATCGCATCGCCAGGAAACGGCTGGCTTCCGCATGTAGCACGATGTAGTCGCGGTAGGCCAGATTGTCTTCCAGAGAGAATCCATACGGCGGGTTGCTGAACAGGCCCGCGGCAAATGCAATTGAGACCGCTGCCACAATCAGTTTCCAATACCGCACGCGCCGCCACAGAGTCGAGACCAACGCCAGAATCACCAGTGGGACGGCCGGCAACATGTAGCGAGCCAGCACTGCTCCACCCACTAATGACATCAAACCCAAGTACGCGAGCACCACGGAAAGAAATGCTACCTGTATCCAGATTGGGATGCGTGGACGGGGAACTTCAAGATCTCGGCGCGGCGGACGAAGCATGGCCAACAATCCTGCAAGCGTAGGCAGATAAAGACCGAAATATCCGAAAAGCTGCCAGAGCCGCATCCCCAGAGCAAGTGGGATACGCAGAGGATTCAGTGTAGCGGCAACGTTGTAACGAAAGAATTCGGGATTGCCCAGCAGGAAGCCCGTCTTCGCGTAGTGATAGGCGTACCAGCCCGCCAGCGGCACGACCGGGAGCAGAAGATAAAGCGAGCCCGTGCGTCTGTCTACAGGAAGAAGAATTTCTTTCCATCGAATTTCTTTCGAACGATTATCTTTCCCAAGCAGGCGAGTAAAATGACCGAGCAGTTCCCACACGAACAGCGCCAGCGGAGCCAGGATCGCAGTCTCTTTTGCGAGCGCCGCCAGCGAGAACCAGAATACTTGCTTCCACGGACGGTGTTCTTTGTGAGCCGCAGTGTAATCCTCGATGTAAGCGGCCAGCGCCCAAAACGTAAATCCGGCGGCCGGCAAGTCCAGCTGCGCCATCGAACTTTGCGTAAAGTACACCGGATACAGCGCCACTAACGCGGTCGTCGCCCACGCCACGGGCAGATTGGCGGCGACGCGCGAAAGTCGAAGCAGTCCCAGCAGCGAGAATGCCGACACCGCCAGCATCGCCGTACGCGTAACTAACGTGGAGTATCCGAAGACGCGCCAAGCCAGCGCCAGCCACACCATCACCAGCGGAGGATGCGCATTCGATGGGGTGGATTGCGGAATGAGCGTACCGGTCAGAAATAAATCACGCGCCGCCGGAATGTAATAGCCTGCTTCATCCCAGAAATACGGAAGACGCAGAAGCGGCGCATGCAGAAGCATCAATCCGGCAAAGAACAGCGCGAACAGAAGAAACTGCTGCACCCACGCGGAGGATGCCGGTTGAGTTTTTATTTTCAGATCGGAGCGCGCTGCCGGCCGCGCAGCCATTAGTGAACAGGTCCGCCCGGGGCTCGCGGATCAAGCTTGATCTCGCCGAATGCGGATTCGTAGTTCGCAACGTTCTGCTGCAAGAGGGCCATGAGTGCCTTGGCCTGTTGCGGGCTGAGATAAATTCCCTGAAAGTTTCGTAGTTCCACCTGCGTCTCCGAGCTTTGCTGCATCGTCCCGAAAACGAGGAAGAAATCCCAGACATTCACCCGGATCTGCACGCTGTTGGAGTAGGCCTCGCGGTAATCGGGGGCTTGCACGAACTTCACATTCGGTTGGTTCCCTGTATTCATGTCTCGCAGTGTAACGCGGGGACAGACTACAGAGCAAAGCTGGGTCGCCACACCGAACGATCTTAGCTTCGATCTTAGCTTCAGATCTTACTTTCAGGGAACAATCACTGCTGATCCAAGCTCAGTCTCCTCTTTGACTGCCAGAAGAGCCTGGTTTGCATTTTGAAGTGGAAATACCGTGACTTGCGGGCGAATATTGAGATCGTGGGCGACCTTCAGAAAGTCGCGTGCATCTTGTCGAGTCATATTGGCCACACTCCGTATCTGGCGCTCGCCCCAAAGCAGTTTGTCGTAGTCAAAGCTCGGCATATGATCAAGATGAATTGCATTGATCGCCACCACTCCACCTTTACGCAAACTAGCGAGGGCACTTACTACGACCTCGCCACTGGGAGCGAAGGTGACGGCGCGGTCGAGTGCGACGGGCGGCTTCTCATCTTCTTTGCCGACCCACGTCGCGCCGAGGGAGACAGCTCGTTTCCGATGGGATTCTCCTCGAGTCACAACATAGACCTCGCATTTCCAGGATTGCAAAATGGCAATCGCTAAACTTGCGGAACTGCCAAAGCCGAAAAGCCCAACTCGCTCGCCATGCTCAATCCCCGCAACGCGTAAGCTGCGAAAGCCGATGATGCCCGCGCACAGCAAAGGGGCGACGTGCACGTCATCCAATCCAGAAGGGAGCGGAAAAGTGAAGTCCGCGCGTGCGAGGACATACTCGGTATAGCCGCCATCCACCGTGTATCCCGTAAACGTAGGCTTATCACACAGATTTTCCATTCCGTGACGGCAGTACCAGCAATCACCATCCACGCCGCCCATCCAGGAGACACCGACACGCGCCCCGAGCGGCGCCTCCCCGGTCGCGCCTTCGACCACTTCGCCGACGATCTGATGGCCAGGAATGAGTTGCGGCCTAACCGCCGGTAGATCGCCTTCAACGATGTGCAGATCTGTACGGCAGACCCCACAAGCAACCACCCGAAGCAAAACATGTCCGGCTTCAAGCTGTGGACGGGGAATGTCCTCGATTTGGAGGAACGATCCGGACGCTGTGCGTCCTGATCTCGCCGTGCGTCCTGATCTAAAGATGGCGGCTTTCACTTGGTCCCATCCTCCTTCGCCCTCCGAAGAAGTAGTGCTTTCATCATGAAATTGTTTCCGTCATGCGTCCAGAGTTATTTTCCGGTCCGCGCAAGCCCGGTGGCTAGCACCACGCCAAGAGATGACCTCCTCTCTCCCCTCCCCGCTTCCTGCTATCCTAGACACCTTCGTCAAACGAGGGAGATCATGCAAATCAAGCCATCTGCTTTATTGCTCGCACTGCTATTCGCGATTTCCGCCGCCGCCCAGCCCGCCCCTCATTTCGACGGCCAGACCTGGTGGAATCACATCAAAGTCCTCGCCGACGATAAGCTCGAAGGCCGCGACACTGGCAGCCGTGGCGAGCGCGCCGCGCAAGCCTACGCCATCGAGCAACTCAAGAGCGCGGGCGCCGAACCCGCTGGCGTAAACGGCTTCTACCAGCCCGTCAAGTTCGTCTCCCGCCAGATCGTCGAAAAGGATTGCAGCCTCACCCTAATCCGCGACGGTAAACGCGAACCCCTGACGCTCGGCGAAGATGCCATCATCAGCACGCGCGTGATGCCCGCGCCCGAGGTCGAAGCGCCGCTGGTTTTCGTCGGCTATGGCCTCAAAGTCCCGGAGAAGAATTATGACGACTTCGCCGGCGTCGACATCCGCGGCAAAATCATCGTGATCTTTTCCGGATCGCCCTCCGAAATTCCGGGTGCGCTCGCTGCGCATTATCAGACCGCGGCCGAGCGCTGGAAAGTGCTGCGCGCTGCAGGCGCCGTTGGCATCGTTTCATTGATCAACCCCTCCTCGATGGACATCCCATGGTCCCGCATCGCGCTCAACCGCGCTCATCCCAACATGGATCTCGACTATCCCGAGTTCGACGAAACCGAAGGCGCAAAGCTTTATGTCACCGTGAATCCTGCCAGCGCCGAAAAATTCTTTGCCGGCTCCGGCCACACTTTTGAAGAAATCGCGGCTCTCGGTAAAGATCGCAAACCGCTGCCGCACTTCCCGCTCACCGTTTCGCTCGCAGCGAAAACGAGACTCGACGTCACCAAAATAGAGTCGGCCAACCTCGTTGCCAAACTCCCCGGCAGCGATCCCGCTCTGAAAGATGAATACGTGGTGCTCTCCGCCCACCTCGATCACATCGGCATTGGGGAGCCCGTCGACGGCGACCGCATTTACAACGGAGCCATGGACAACGGCTCCGGGAGCGCCCTCGTCCTCGACATGGCTGCAAGCTTCAAGAAGAATCCTGAGAAGCTGCGCCGTTCTATCCTCTTAGTCTTGGTGACCGGCGAAGAAAAGGGCCTGCTCGGTTCAAAGTACTTCGCTGCTCATCCCACGGTCGCGCCGAAGTCGATTGTCGCTGACGTTAACGTCGACATGTTTCTGCCCATCGTGCCCCTGAAACTTCTTACCGTGCTCGGCCTTGACGATTCCGATCTCGGTGATCGCGTCCGCGGGATCGCGCAATCGCTCGGCGTAAAAGTTCAGCCCGATCCCGAGCCGCTGCGCAATCTTTTCGTCCGCAGCGATCAGTACAACTTCATCCGCCACGGCGTGCCCTCGGTGATAATGAGCGTCGCTCCCGAGCCCGGCTCACCCGAGGTAAAGATTTTCAAAGACTGGCTGACCCAGCGCTATCACGCGCCCTCCGACGACGTGGACCAACCGGTCGACCTAGCCGCCGCGGCGAAATACGAAGAGATCGTCAGAGCCTTGCTGATCGGCATCGCCAATGACGACCGTCGCCCGCAGTGGAAGCCAGACAGCTTCTTCCGGCGCTACGCACAATAAATTCCCGTAGAGACGCGGCTAGCCGCGTCTCCGCGTGATGCGCTGCAATCCGCGTCTCTACATTAAATTCTTGGGGAGAACACTTGAACGACTATCTCTTATCCGTAATTCTCGGAATCATCGAAGGCCTCACTGAGTTCCTGCCCGTCAGCTCCACCGCGCATCTCCGCATTGCCGAACAACTGATGCACGTGCCACTTTCGAGCGGCTACTGGAAGATGTACTCGATCGTCATCCAGCTAGGCGCGATCTTGGTGCTGCCAATTTATTTCCGCCAGCACATCGCCAAGCTCATTTCCACATTTCCCGAAGGCGAAAAGAAAGACTGCACCGTGCTGACGCATCCGCTAAGCCTGGTGATGATTGCATTCGTTGTAACCGCGATCCCATCCTTTCTGCTGACCAAGGTGATCGGCAAGAACCTCGAGAGTCTCTACGTGATGGGCGCGGCGCTCTTGATCGGCGGCATCGTGATGTGGGTGATCGACGCCATGAAAGCGCCTTGGGAAAAGGCTGGGCCGGGAGCGCCCGGTTCGCCCATCCACACCTGGAAGATGGATGACATCCACGCCGGTCAAGCCATCTGGATCGGCGCCTGCCAGATTCTCTCCGCCGTTTTCCCAGGCACCTCGCGCTCCATGTCCACAATCGCTGCCGGACAACTGGTGGGAATGTCACGCGCCGCCGCGCTCGAGTTCTCTTTCTTCCTCTCCATCCCAACCATGACGGTGGCCACGCTGTACACACTCTTGAAGTCGCTCCGCGGCAAAGATGAAAATCCCATCGGCGTCGCCCAAATCACACCTCACCAATGGGTCATCCTCGCCATCGGCTTCATCGTCTCCTTCATCGTCGCCTATGGAGCAGTTGCCTGGTTCATGGCCTGGGTCCGCAAACGCGGGTTTGCGCCGTTTGCGATGTATCGCATCGTGATTGGGATCGCCGTACTGGCCTGGGCCGCAGGGATGATCGGGCGCTGATGCGGAAAACCGCTGCTTACCTTCCCGCCTTCGCCCCGTCTCACCCGTTACAATCATGGTGAACAGGGTTTCTAAAACGATGATGCGCTCGACACGACGCTGCACTGCCAAGACTATGCTTTTATTCTTTAGTACATTGATCCCCACCACGGTGATTCCTGCCGCAGCTATCGCGCTCGGCGTCGTGAACAACGCTCTCGCTGCGGCCTCTGACTTCGGCCCAGCCAATCCGTTTTACGCGCCCAGTACACTGCCCTTTCAAGCGCCGCCCTTCGACAAGATCAAGGACGAGGACTTCCAGCCCGCGATTGAGGCCGGCATGGCGCAGGCAAAGGCCGAACTCCTGAGGATCGCTGACAACCCCGACGCCCCCACTTTCGACAATACCATCGTCGCCATGGAGAAGAGTGGCCGGTTGTTCGACCGTGCGATGGCGGCCTTCAACGGAGTTACGGGGGCAAACACAAACCCCACGCTTCAGAATGTCAAAACCATCGAGGCGCCGAAACTAGCCGCTCATCGGGACTTCCTTTACCTCAACACGAAGCTCTTCGTGCGCGTATCCGCGATCTATAATCAACGCTCTACGCTCAAGCTTGATTCCGAGTCTCTCCGCCTGCTGGAGCGTACCTATGACGAGTTCGTGCATGCCGGCGCCAAACTTTCGGAAGCCGACAAGACTGAACTCAGGAAGCTCAACGAAGAGATTTCTTCCCTGTCGAACGCCTTCAACACCAAACTCCTGGCCGCCACGAAAGAGGGCGCCTACGTCACCGCCGACAAGGCCGCGCTCGCCGGCCTGTCCGAACCTCGCATCGCCGCGGCCGCACAGGCCGCCCAAGACCGAGCCAAAGACCGAAAAGTCGAAGGCTTCGTACTTCCGCTACAAAATACCACGCAGCAGCCTGACCTTGTTTCACTTAGCGTTCGCGGGACGCGTCAGGCCATATTCGAACACTCCTGGAACCGCGCCGAGCGGGGCGACGCCAACGACACGCGCGACACGATCGCACATCTCGCTCAACTTCGGGCGCGGAAGGCCAAACTCCTTGGTTATCCGAGCTTCGCCGCCTGGAAACTCGAAGATCAGATGGCGAAGACACCGGAAGCCGCATTGCAGTTCATGGATGCCATCGTCCCCGCCGCGACCGCTAAGGCCAGCCGCGAAGCCGCGGATATCCAGGCTGTCATCGATGGTCAGAATGATGCTCAGAAGGGTGGCTTCGAGGTCCAGGCATACGACTGGGACTTCTACGCTGAGCAGGTCCGCAAGGCTCGCTACGACATCGACGATGCGCAGGTGAAGCCCTATTTCGAACTCGACAACGTGCTCGAGAACGGGGTGTTCTACGCGGCAAATCAGCTCTACGGAATCACCTTCAAGGAACGGCACGACATCCCCGTTTACCACCCCGATGTACGGGTCTTCGAAGTCTTCGACACCGACGGCAAGCACCTCGCCCTTTTCTACTGCGACTACTTCAAGCGCGACAATAAGAACGGCGGAGCCTGGATGTCCGAATTCGTTGGCCAGTCGCGGCTTCTTGGAACCTCTCCTGTCGTTTACAACGTCGCCAACCTGTCCAAACCGGCCGCCGGTGAACCCGCGCTGATCAGCTTCACCGACGTCGTTACCATGTTCCATGAGTTTGGACATGCCTTGCATGGCATGTTCTCCAATGCCGAGTACCCAACTCTCGCCGGTACCTCAACCGCTCGCGACTTCGTGGAATTCCCCTCACAGTTCAACGAGCACTGGGCCACTTATCCCGCGATTTTTGCTCACTACGCCAAGCACTACAAGACGGGTGCTGCGATGCCGGAAGAACTCGCTGCGCGGATCAGGAAAGCCGAAACTTTCAACAAGGGCTACGATATGACCGAACTCCTGGCTGCGGCCGAACTCGACATGCAGTGGCACTTCCTTTCTCCCGACGCCCCGCTGCAGAACCCCGACGAGTTCGAGAAGCAGGCGCTCGACAAGACTCATCTCAATGTTAGTTACGTCCCACCCCGCTATCGCTCCAGTTACTTCAGCCACATCTGGGAGAGCGGATACAGCGCCGGCTACTACGCCTATCTGTGGACCGAGATGCTGGCGGACGACGGCTTCCAGTGGTTCGATGAACACGGCGGACTTACCCGCGCCAACGGCGATCGCTTTCGCCAGATGGTTCTCTCTCGGGGAAATACCGAGGACCTCGCCAAAATGTACGAGAACTGGCGCGGCGCACCACCCAACGCGAAGGCGATGCTGAAGCACCGGGGGCTGGAGGAATCCACTCCGGCCAAATAGCAACTACGGAGCGTGGGCGTGTTCGGGCAATTCAGCGCCCGGTTGCGATCTTTCGGCGAGGAAATTATCCTGGCACTTTTTGGCCGCGGAGAGCAACTCTGCGAATTCAGGCGTGCCTCGCAGCTTCGCCCACGTCGAATCATTCTCCAAACCCGCGTAGGCGCAAAAGTGCCCCGCAATCGAGCTCTTCAGCAGCTGCATGGCTAAGTCTTTCTGCCCGCAGAAAAGAACGTCGCCCGCAACCACGTAATGGGGTTCGGGATCGGGTGCGGCGAGTATTGTGGCCGCCGTTTGCCGGGTGAGGGTTGCCGCATCGGCGGACGAAGGGTTTTCCAGGCACGCCCTCATCATGGGAAAGCTCCGCCCGCTATCTTTGAATTTCTCGGCGATTTCCTTCGCCTGCGCAAGTTTTCCATCACGTATGTAGTGCCGCATGATGTTGTCTGATGCCCATTCCGACCCGGCATCGAGCTGAAGAAAATCCATCGCCCGGGCGTAATTGCCAAGTTGATCGAACGTGAACGCACATGAGCGCAACCCAAAGTTCCCGGAATCCAAAGACAAAGCGGCCTCGCACTCGCGCGCTGATTCCTCGATGGCTCCTCCATAGCGAAGAACATATCCCAGCGCGAAGTGGGCGAGAGCACTCTCAGGATGCCGTGCCACCAGCGCCTTCGCATCGTGATAGGCCATGACCAACTCGCCTTGTTCGACCCGATTGGTAACCAACCAGGCAGCCGCAAAACTGAAATTAGGATCAAGTGAAACAGCCCGCTCCAAGGCCGCATTCGAGCGCTTGAGCATTGCCTCGCCGCCGTTCGAATAGGACGAATCGTAATAGTAGCGAACTCCGAGATAGCCCCCAAGCGGGCGCGTAAGTGGGGTCCAGTCCCACCGCGCGCTCCAGCATCGCGATGGCATCTTTGTTGGGAAGAGGATCATGCGGGATTGCGATACTGCGAAGATAGAGATCGTATGCTTCTTCGTTCTTGGGATGGGTGCCAGTTTCGCCTGCATTCGTTCCCGCGCCGAGAGCCGGTACCAATCCTTGCCGAACCTTTGCCGTGATCTGGCTCCGCATGGCAATCATGTCGGGAGCAGCAACGGTCATGGTGTCGCGCCAAACCGTACGGTTGTCCGCGACGTCCACGGCCTCCAGAGTAATTTGTAGCTGGTCGCCTTCCTTCATGTAGTGTCCAGTGACGACGTCAGTCACATGCATGGCCTTGCCGGCTTCCTGCAAGTCGAGCGTGGGAGAGTCGTACTTGCTGGTGGTCGCAAACGGGCGGATGGATAGGGAGGGCACGTAACTGAGCGCGGTTGCGATTTCGTCGGCCAGAGCCAGGCGCAAAAAATCCACACCCTTGTCGGAGCCCAGGTTCTGTAAAGGAAGAACGGCCACGGTTCTTTGACTCGCGGTGACCACGACCGGAGTGGCGCGCTGCTTGACGAACCAAAAAAGAGCAGCCAGCAATACGAGCGCCGCAGCAATTGCTCCGGCGATTTTCCCGTAGGGACGACTCTGTATCGACGAGATCGCCTTGTCTCCAGCTACCGCGCTCGATGATGAGGAAGGAGCAAGGGCGGGCGAAGAACCGGGGACTGGCGTCTGCGGTTGGGTCACCGGCTGCGAGCCAGCATGCTGCGCTGCCGCCACCGTCTCCGAACTGGCAGCCGCAACCCGCCCGGTGGTATCTGTGTCCCGTTTCAGGCGCAACAACTCAGAACGCATGTCAGAAGCGTGCTGATAGCGGAGTTCTCGATCTTTTTCCAGCGCGCGATTGATGATGTCTTCGAGCTTAGGTGGCAGATCCGGATTCAACCGCACCGGAGCCACCGGATCACGATTCATGATCGCGTCGAAGATCAGTCCGGTACTCTCACCACGAAACGGCAGCGTGCCAGTCGCCATCTCATACATGACCGCTCCGAAGGAGAACAGATCGCTGCGTGCATCCAGTTCCTTGGCGCGAACCTGCTCCGGCGACATGTAGGCGACGGTACCGAGAGTAGAGCCCGGGCTGGTGAGATGCGGCTCGTCGAGCGTGCCTGTCATGGTATTTGCGGACGCAACCTGGCTAGACGAGCCAATCGCGGCCGAGATTTTCGCCAGACCAAAATCCAATATCTTGGCGTGTCCACGCTTAGTGACGAAAATGTTTGCCGGCTTGATGTCGCGATGCACGATGCCGGCACTGTGAGCGGCATCGAGCGCGTCGGCGATATCGATGGCGATGGGGAGAAGAACCTCCGTTTCCAGCGCCCGCCCGCCAATGCGATGTTTAAGCGTCAGGCCATCCAGAAACTCCATAGCCAGGAAGAGATGACCATCTTCCTCCCCAATCTCATGGATCGTGCAGATATTGGGATGGTTAAGCGCGGAAGCAGCACGTGCTTCGCGGCGGAAGCGTTCCAACGCCTGGGGATCTTGCGCCACATCGTCGGGGAGAAATTTAAGAGCGACAAATCGACCCAGAGCGATGTCTTCGGCCTTGTAAACCACGCCCATGCCGCCGCCGCCGAGTTTCTCGACGATGCGGTAGTGCGAGATAGTACGCCCGATCATGCGCGCCCGATCATATTTCTACGATCACTGGTGGCAAATCTTACGTGGGCGAAACCGGCAAGTCAACGAACGGCGCGGAGTTGGCGGGGTAGATGAACGCCTGCGAGGCGCGAGCGGACGCTGAGCGCTCGGTATGTCCTTCGCCGGAAAGCGGACTGCCCGAAGGCAGACTAGGAGTACTACGCGCGCCGCCACGACTCTCATGGCGGCGCGGCCTGTTACCTACACTATGCCGCGACTTTTTGGAATTACTGCGGCGGAGTCGTGGTAGTGGTCGTCGTCTCGGAATGCTCCCGCGTGTTTGGAGTCGTTGTTGTAGTCGTCGTTTCCTTCTCCTTCTTCACCTTCTTGTGATGGTGCTTGTACTTCGTGGTGCTCTCGGTTGTCTGTGTGGTTTGGCTTTGCGGCCGACCCGCTTCAGTCGTCGTGGTCGTGGTGCTCTCCGTTTGAGCAGGAGGCGGAGTCTGTGTCGTGGTGGTCGTGGTGCTCTGCGTCTGAGCGGGAGGCGGATTCTGCGTCGTCGTGGTGGTGGTGGATTGTGTGGTGTCCTGTGCCAATACCGGCAGCGACAGCGCAAACACGACGAGCGCCCCCAGGACAACTGCAAATAGCTTCTTCGATTTCATTCGGATTCTCCTTAATCTTGCTCGGGACTATGATGCCGATCCCGGCGGCATGGTTGATGGGCAAAATCGCTCTAGCTAAACATCAATAGCTTCATCTATTTACGAGGGCAATACTGTGAATGCCTCATGTTGCAGCTTGCCCGCCCGGTACCTAACTCGCCATCCCCGCCTTTTTCCCGCATTGTGGGAACCGCTCCTTCTTGGCATAATTATCAAGCTCTGGCCATGTAACGGCGCTGTGGGGTAAGCTTCTCGCAGGCGGTGCCGTCGCTGCCCCATGACATTCTTCACGAAGATTTTTGTGCCCACCAGGAACCGGCGTCTGAACGAACTCGTCGGACTCCTTTTGTGCGTCTCCGCCCTCCTCCTTTTCCTCGCGCTGGCTTCCTATTCGCCGCTCGATCCCTCGCTGAACAGCGCCTCCATCCTCACCGGATCGCACGCTGCCCGCAACTGGATCGGCATCTTCGGAGCCTATCTTTCCGACATCATCCTGCAATTCTGGGGAGTCGGATCATTCTTGCTGCCCATCTTCATGTCCATGCTCGGTATGCGCTGGTTTCGCTCGCGAGCCGTGCAGACTCCCATCGCGAAGACGCTCGGCGGAATTTGGATGCTCTTGTTCGTACCCGCGTTGCTCGCCATCCTGCCCGTGCACCTGCGCTGGATGGGCGCCATCCCCATCGAAGGCCTGGTTGGACGCATCGTCGGCGATATCTTAATCCGTTACCTTAATGTTGCCGGCGCGTACATTGTCTGCACAACTGTTCTGGCCGTCGCGCTCTACCTCACCACCGCTTTCTCTTTCTCAGCAATCGAAGTCTGGGCGCCCACCCGCTTCGCATTCGCGCTGGCGCTCAGAGATCGCTTTAGGGACTGGCAAGACGAGCGCGAGCGCAAGCGTCAACAAAGGGAACTCGAAAAGCGCCGCGCCGAGAAGCCCAACGTAACGACACAACTCGTGCCTGCGCGCCCCGGTCCGACGCGCCCCGAGATTCCCGGCACGCAGTCGGGAGCTTCGGCCCCGCGCACCGGCATCGAACGCATGGCCGAGGAAGACGATTCCGCTTTCAATCCCCTGCCACAGACTTCGCAAGCTGCCTCTGGAAACGAAGTCAAGGTCAATGACCGCGCCGACACCGAGCACAAGGCGAAAACGACCCTCCCCAAAATCGCAGGCAGTTACAAACTGCCTCCGTCGAGCCTGCTGCACCGTCCCGACGAGCAGCAATCCGTCCACGAGGAAGAACTCAAACTCATCGCCCAGGTTCTGACCGCGAAGTACGCGGAATTCGAAGTCCACGGCCAGGTCACTCAGATCAACCCCGGCCCGGTCGTCACCACCTTCGAATTCAAGCCCGAAGCCGGCATCAAGTACAGCCGCATCATCGGACTCACCGACGATCTCTGCCTCGCCCTGCGCGCCGAAAGCATCCTCGTCGAACGCATGCCAGGCAAGAGCACGGTCGGCATCCAAGTACCGAACCGCGAGCGCGAAATCATCTGGCTGCGCGAGAACATCGAGTCGCAGGAATTCCTCGGCACCAAATCCAAGCTCACGATCGCCATGGGCAAGGACATCAACGGACGCATCGCCGCCGCCGATTTGGCCGGCATGCCTCACCTGCTCATCGCCGGCTCGACCGGCACGGGCAAGAGCGTGGCCATCAACGCCATGATCATGTCGATCTTGTACAAGTCCACGCCTGATGAAGTGCGGCTCGTGCTCGTCGACCCGAAGCGTCTCGAACTCGGCAATTACGAAGGCGTCCCGCACCTGTACACGCCCATCATCACCGAGCCGAAACTCGCCGCCAATGCGTTGCGCAACGCCGTCCGCGAAATGGAGCGCCGCCTCAAACTCCTCGCCGCCAAAGGCGTCCGCAACATCGACAGCTACAACCGCCTGTTCGACGACACGCCCAGCCTGTTCAGTGAGGAGGCGACGTCGGATGAGGGTCCGCTTCCAAAAATCGTCATCATCATCGACGAGTTGGCTGATCTGATGATGCTCGATGGCAACAACGTGGAAGAATCCATCACGCGCCTGGCGCAGATGGCGCGAGCCGTAGGTATCCACTTAGTGCTAGCCACGCAGCGCCCGTCGGTGGATGTCATCACCGGCCTCATCAAGGCGAACTTCCCCGCGCGTGTTTCGTTCCGTGTGGCGACCAAAGTTGACTCGCGTACTATTCTCGACGCCAACGGCGCCGAATCGCTCCTCGGACGCGGCGACATGCTCTACCTGCCTGCCGGTTCCGCGCGCGTCCATCGCCTGCATGCGCCGTATGTAACCGAAAAAGAGATCGCCGCCGTGGTGGAATTCTGGAAGGCGCAGGGACAGGCGCAGTATCAAGAGAAATTCCTCGAGACGCCGAAAGAAGATCGCGAAGCAACAGCCGACGATTCCGGAGAAGGTTCCGCCGACAGCAATGATAATGAGAATGATAACGATCCGCTCTACAACGATGCCGTCCGCCTCGTGATCGAGTTCGGCAAAGCCTCCACTTCCCTGCTGCAGCGCCGCCTGCGCGTCGGCTATGGACGCGCCGCGCATCTCATCGACCTGATGGAGCGCGATGGCATCGTAGGCGCCGCCGACGGGCCCAAGCCGCGAGAAGTGTTGAAGCGTCCTGACTGGATCTCGGAAATCGAAGAGTCGATGCGCTAAGCTCTGCGCAAACTCTGCGACTCAGTTTGACGAATCAACATCCTTCTGAAATTGTCATCCCTGGACGCTCTGTACGGGTTGCGCTGAGAGGTCTTGAGATAACATCCATATCTATGGCAACGGGGCGTAACAGGCCCATCACTTGGATTCACCTGCTATTTTTCTGCTCCGGATTTCCGGCGCTTATTTATCAGATCGTTTGGCAAAGAGCGCTGTTTGCCATTTATGGACTCAATATTGAGTCGGTCACGATCGTGGTCAGCGGTTTCATGCTGGGTCTGGGACTAGGAAGTTTAGTTGGGGGATGGCTTTCGAATAGCAGGCGGCTCCCACCAGTTGCGCTATTTGCCATGGCTGAGTTGTTCACTGGCATCTTCGGAATCGTCTCGCTGAATCTCTTTCATCGCATTGCCGAATTTACCGCGCGAACATCACCTTTGGAAACCAGGCTGATCGGTTTCTTTGTGATTGTTTTATCAACTGTCCTCATGGGAGCTACTTTACCGCTCCTCGTAGAATACTCGGTGCGGTCGTCGCAGAATGTCGGGTCCTCCGTTGGAGGGCTGTATTACGCAAACTCTCTGGGATCTGGTTTTGCGTGTTTTCTGGCGGCAGGGTGGTTGATGCGGCATTTGGGGCAGTCGGGTTCGGTCCGATTTGCTGCGGCAGTGAATGTATTGGTGGCGACCGGCGCCCTTGTCTACGAAGTTCGACGTCGACAGTCGAAGAATGATGATTCTTGTCGTGCATCAGAGATTACTGAGGGCAGTCCCCGCAGACTGATGCCATATTTTCTCGCCCTTGGCTGCGCGGGTTTCTCGGGCTTCGCGGCGCTTTCCTACGAGATCATCTGGTACCGTTTGCTGGCTTTCGGTTCGGGTGATACGGCAGCTGCATTCGCATCATTGCTAGGCGCTTACCTCTTCGGCCTGGCTCTAGGCTCGAGGTCCGTCGAGCGCTACTCCCAAAACCACGACTGCGAAAGTGCCGTGCGCAAATTGAGTGGGGTCATGTTTGCTTCCGCTATGTTTGCATTTGCCGTAGGTCCGCTTTCTGCGCTGGCGCTCAAGTTTACGTCTCCGGGCAGTGTGGGAAGTAGATGGCCTGGTTCCATCATCTTGTTATTAGTTTGCGCTGGAGCGAGCTTTTTCGGGGCAACGTTTCCGCTGGTCGCACATGTTTCCGTCAATCCGGCGGGGCGTGCGGGAGCCTCACTCAGCTACCTGTATGCGGCGAACATTGTTGGCTCGACGTTGGGAACGCTATTGGTGGGCTACATTTTGATGGACTATTTGTCCGTATACCGGATATCGATACTGCTTCTGCTGGGAGGAGCTTTCTTTGCCGCGGCGGTGTTTGTTGTTTCCGCCCGCCCATTTGTCCGATTCCGACCCGGAGTCTCACTTGCTGCCATGGCGATGTTCCTGATGATTGTCGCCACCCGGCCGCTGTTCAGGACGTTCTATGATCGCTTGCTCTTCAAGAATAAATATCCAGCGTTGCATTTTCGGGAAGTCGTTGAAACTCGCAGTGGCACGATCGGCGTCACTCCTGGCGGAATTCTTTTCGGAGACGGGATATACGATGGCCGATTCAATGTCGACCCGCTGCACGATGTCAATATCATTCTACGTCCATATGCACTCAGCGCATTTCACCCTGCGCCCCATCGAGTTCTGATGATCGGGCTCGGATCGGGCTCATGGGCGCAGGTCGTGGCCAATAATCCACAGGTCGAAAGCCTTACGGTCATCGAGATCAACCCAGGGTATTTGAAGCTCATTCCAGAATACTCAACGGTAAGAACTCTTCTTCACAACTCGAAAGTGCACATCGTGATCGGTGATGGCCGCCGATGGCTGATGTGGAATCCGCAGACAAAGTTTGATGCGATCGTAATGAATACTACTTTCTACTGGCGAAATCACGTCAGTAGTTTGCTTTCGGTGGAGTTTTTGCAGATTGCCCGCGCACACCTGGAGCCGGGCGGCGTGCTCTTCTATAACACTACCGGATCGGATGATGTGATTGCGACCGCATTAACGGTATACCCCTATTCTTTGCGTTTTGTGAACGCGGTGGCGGTAAGCGATTCTCCGCTTGTGTTCGACCGCGTGAGATGGAGAGCGGACCTGTTGAACTATGTTATCGATGGAAAGCCCGTAATCGACGCGAACGATCCAAAACAAATGAAGAAATTGGACGAGATCATACGCATTCCGGAGGACCCCACTGGACGCACACTGAATTCAGTGGAAAACGACGATCAGCTTCGAAGGCGGTTGCAAAACCGACTAATCATAACCGATGACAATATGGGGCTGGAGTGGCGCTGAACACGGCGTCGCCGCGAAGTGGCGGGGGCTCGATTCCCACCATGCCGGCAGTTCGGCGAGCTACTTCTCAAAAAGGTTCGGACGCTCTCTCCCCGATCGAAATCTGCTTCCTCGCCCCTCCACACCAGTTCGTCCCCCTCAGCGATATAATGTGGCGATTTCGCTCTCTTGCTCTCAGCCGTATCGGAGGCCCATTTGCCTTTGTCACTCGACACTCGCGAGGTCGGACGCGTTACCATCGTCCGCTGCAACGGACGGATAGTTGCCGGTGCCGAGAGCGAGTCGCTGCGCGCCCACGTCGACTGGTTGTTGCGGGACCGCCGTTCGATCGTCATGCACATGGGCGAGGTCGGATTCATCGACAGCAGCGGACTGGGCACGATGGTTCGCAGCCTGACCAGCGTCCGCCGGGTGCACGGCGACCTGAAGCTCTGTAACTTGACGGAACAGGTACGCAAAGTTCTGGAGATGTCGCGCCTGACCCAGGTGTTCGACGCGTACGAATCCGAGGAGAAGGCGGTCGCCGCCTTTTATCGTACCGGACCGCCCGCCGGATCCCCCGCCGAAATGCCCGTCCCCACCGGCCGCGGCATTCTGTGCGTCGACTGCAATCGCGACGTGCTCGCCTACTTGCGCGAGCTGCTGCGCCGCGCTGGATACGACGTTCAATCCACCAGCCACCCTGGCGACGCTCTGATCCTGATGCGTGTCACGAAATTTGACCTCCTGCTGGCAGGCCCCGATCTGACCACGTCCCCGGCCACGCAGCAGGCCTTCCAGGTCGCGTGCAAGAGGCTCCCGGTGATCGAACTGGGAAGCGAGTTTTCCAACCGCGATGCCGGTGAAGCCGGCGCTGCCTTGCTGGAAGAGATCGAGGCTCGGCTTAACCCTAAGACCGCGTGAACGAAGACTGCGTGAACACAGGCCGATTCGGCAAAAAGTTCCACTCCCCAGACAACCCTGGTACCACTACCAGCCGGGTGCGCCACTTCTCACGCTTTTTGAGAAGTGGCCCGCCACCGCGACTGCCGGGTTGAGTTTTTCGAGAAAGCCGCCGGGGGTGCCCCATTCTTGCGCGTCCTTTGCGCAAGAGTGGGAAACCACACTGATTGAACAACGGGCCTTGCCTTCACGCCGCGTGTGCCCCAAATGAGCGTGCGTAAGATAAAGATCTGCACTCCGGCCGCGTAAAGCGGAGTCTCACAATGCCAGCAGTTCGGCGAGCCACTTCTCAAAAAGCGTGAGAAGTGGCGCACCTCCAGTTGGTTAGTCCCAAGATCAAGGGCAACCCGCGTTAGACTCTCCACTTTGATGTGGCCCACCCTCTATAACCGTGTCGGCGTTGTCAAGGGACACGTAGAGCATTCGAGATCAGC
>Ga0307477_10000087_pt1 | contig 135413 bp, 122 predicted proteins | sample atmos_gasesECM2C_FD_203316 | JGI IMG/M metagenome (GOLD analysis project Ga0307477, IMG submission 203316) | Hardwood forest soil microbial communities from Morgan-Monroe State Forest, Indiana, United States - atmos_gasesECM2C_515 | ecosystem: Environmental > Terrestrial > Soil > Temperate... | reverse complement strand
GAGCCGTGATCCTCTTCATCGACGAGCTGCACACGCTCGTGGGTGCTGGCGCCGCCGAGGGGGCCATGGACGCGGGCAACATGCTCAAACCCGCTCTCGCGCGTGGCGAGCTGCGCTGCATCGGCGCGACGACGCTCGACGAGTACCGCAAGCACATCGAGAAGGACGCCGCGCTGGAGCGCCGTTTCCAGCCGATCATCGTCGAGCCGCCCTCCGTGGAGGACACGATCAGCATCCTGCGCGGCCTCAAGGAGCGCTACGAGGTGCACCACGGCGTGCGCATCACGGACTCGGCGATCGTCGCCGCGGCCGTGATGAGCGATCGCTACATCAGCGACCGGTTCCTGCCCGACAAGGCGATCGACCTCATCGACGAAGCCGCGTCGCGCCTGCGCATCGAGATCGACTCGCTGCCGACGGAGCTCGACGTCGTCGCGCGTGAGATCCGTCAGCTGGAGATCGAGCGGCAGGCGCTGCGCAAGGAGTCGGACGCCGCGTCGAAGGAACGGCTCGATGCGCTCGAGCGCGAGCTCGCAGACCTCCAGGAGCGCGCCAAGGGCCTGCGCGCGCGCTGGGACCAGGAGAAGAGCGCCATCACCGCGATTCGTGACATCAAGGAGCGGATCGAGCAGGTGCGGCACGAGGCCGAGCGAGCGGAGCAGCTCGCCGACTTCGGCAGAGCCGCGGAGCTGCGCTACGGACAGCTCACCGAGCTGCAGCGCGCGCAGGAGCAGGAGCAGGAACGGCTGCGCGAGATCCAGGGAGACCGGCCTCTGCTGAAAGAGGAGGTCGACGAAGAGGACGTCGCGCAGGTGGTGTCACGCTGGTCCGGCATCCCGGTGAGCAAGATGCTCGAGGGCGAGATGCAGAAGCTGCTTCGCATGGAGGCGGATCTGCACGCTCGCGTGGTGGGCCAGGACGACGCGGTCAACGCCGTCGCCAACGCAGTGCGGCGCGCGCGTGCCGGTCTGTCCGATCCGCACCGGCCGATCGGTTCCTTCATCTTTCTCGGCCCCACAGGTGTCGGCAAGACCGAGCTCGCGCGCGCGCTCGCCGAGCTGCTCTTCGACGACGAGCAGGCGATGATCCGCATCGACATGAGCGAGTACCAGGAGCGGCACACGGTGGCGCGTCTCGTCGGGGCGCCTCCGGGTTACGTGGGGTACGAAGAGGGCGGGCAGCTCACCGAGGCGGTGCGCCGGCGGCCGTACACGGTGCTGCTGCTCGACGAGATCGAGAAGGCGCACGGGGACGTCTTCAACATCCTGCTGCAGCTGCTGGAGGACGGACGGCTGACCGATGGACACGGACGCACAGTGGACTTTCGCAACTGCGTCGTGATCATGACCAGCAACATCGGCTCGCAGTACATCGCCGCTCTGCCCAACGATCCCTCACCCGACCAGTGGGCCGCGGTGCGCGAACAGGTGCTGAACGAGCTGCGCGCCGGCTTCCGCCCGGAGTTCCTCAATCGCGTGGACGAGATCATCCTCTTCTCGCGCCTGGACCAGCGACAGCTGCGCGAGATTGTGCAGATCCAGCTGCGCGGGCTGCGTGACCGCCTGGCTGCGCGAAAGTTGGAGCTCCGCGTCAGCGACGCCGCCATCGACCTCCTGGCCCTCGAGGGCTACGATCCGACGTACGGCGCGCGTCCGCTCAAGCGCGTTATCCAGCGGCGCCTGCAGGATCCGATCGCGATGGCCATCCTCGAGGGACGCTTTCGCGAAGGCGACGTTGTGGACGTGGCAGTCGAGGGCGAGCACCTGACCATCAGCGGCGGCTCCGGGGAGCCCGTCACAGCGCCCGAAGCGGAGACGGTGGAGGTCTGACCTCCCGCACCACGTAATCTTCGCGGACGTGGCCGCACCCCAGGCACCCAGGAGGGTGCCCAGTCCCCTGCTCATCACCGTCGCGTCGCTGTTCGTCGCGGCGCTGGTGACGTCGAACATCATCGCCGTGAAAGTGGCGAGCGTGGGGCCGTTCACGGTCCCCGCGGCGATCGTGATCTTCCCGCTCGCGTACCTCTTCGGTGACGTGCTCACCGAGGTGTGGGGATACGCCGTGGCTCGCGCGGTGATCTGGAGCGGGTTTCTCGCGAATATCGTGGCGGTGCTCTTCATCTCGGCCGCGATCGCGCTCCCGGCGGACGGTCACTACACCGATCAGGCCGCGTACGCGCGCGTCCTCGGTGAGACGCCGAGGCTCGTCATCGCGTCACTGGTCGCGTATCTGGCCGGCGAGTTCCTCAACTCGTTCGTCCTGGCGCGCATGAAGGTGCTCACCGGGGGACGCCTGCTGTTCACGCGCACGATCGGATCCACGCTAGTGGGACAGGGCGTCGACAGCGCCATCTTCGTCTCGCTGGCGTTCGCCGGTGTGCAGCCCTGGTCGCTGCTGCTGGTGATCATCCGCGACCTGTGGCTGCTCAAGGTCGCCTACGAGGTCGTCGCAACGCCGCTCACCTACGCGATCGTGACGGCCCTCAAGCGAATCGAGGGCATCGACACCTTCGACCGGGACACCAGGTTCACCCCCATCCCGCTGAACCGGATTCTCGCGCTCGTGAGCGGTGGCGCGCGGTGACAGAGGGGGATCTCCACGGAGCGCGGCTGATCGCGGAGGCGCGACTCGAAGCCTTCGAGAACCGCACGACGGAGCACGACTACACCATCCAGTTCACGATCCCAGAGTTCACCTGTCTGTGTCCGCGCTCGGGGTTTCCCGACTTCGCCACGCTGCACGTCAGGTACGTCCCTGGACCGCGCTGCGTCGAGCTGCGCTCGCTGAAGCTGTACATCAACGGCTATCGCGACCGGCACGTGTTCCACGAGGACGTCGTGAACCTATTGGTGCGAGACCTCGTGACGCTGCTCGACCCGAGGTTCCTCGAGGTGGTGGGCGACTTCAACGTCAGGGGCAACATCAAGACGGTCGTGCGCGCCGCGCACCGTCACGCGCAGTGGAACGGCGCCCCCGACCCGTGGTGGCCTGAGGCGGTTCGGAGCGGCGGCGCGGAGGGGTAGCGCGGTTTTCGGATCGGTTCCATACTGTGCGGCGCCGCGCCGGGCGGCCAGTCACAGCAAGCGTCCTCTCAACGTCACAGCACCTAGTTCTCATTGGCCGCACACGCCGCTTCAGCGGCTCCTCCCGCACCCGCATCCGACGCGCTCTGTCGCGCGCTCGGGAGTTCGCGTCAACCAGAGCGCTTTCGCGACATCCCGGTGGATTGGCGCGATGTCGACGCGGCCACCTGGCGCCCCACGGCCATCGCCGGCGCCGCGACGCCGCTCGACTTCGTCGAGGTCTACGTCCCGATCGACGACGGCGTGGCGGTCACCCGGGTTATGGCGTCCGACCTGCGCGTCGCGAGCGACCAGGCCGACGCGATCAGCCGGTTCTGGGTCCTGCGCTACCGGGTCAGGCTGCTGCGCTCGCTGGCTGCGACGCTGTCCGACGCTGAGCAGGCCGCCGTCGATGCCGCGACGCTCGACCTCGTCTCGGCCGAAGCGGAGATGCGCGACGTGTGGATCACCGCTCACGCGCACGGCGATCCCCCCGGCCGCGCGCCGACGCTCCTCCGGCCGAGCTCCGTACGGGTGGTGGCCGAGGCCGGCGGCCGCGACGGAGACCTGAAAGAACGACCGATCGACACCGCCGGCGTCCTCGTCAGGGCCGCCAACCTCTATCGCAGCGAGCTGTCCCGCATCTCCGGAGCCCTCGCCGAGGCGGGGTTGTCCCCGCCGGAGACGATGCGCCATCCGCTGACGGTCGCGCTCAGCCGTCTGCTCGAGGCGGCCTCGTGCGAGCTGCTCGCTCGCGACACGGTCCACGGACCGGTCAGGCTCGACCCCGACGTCTGGGGAACGTTACCCCGAAGCGTAAACATGGGGTAGTGAGCGACCCGCAATCCCGCGAGCATCTGCAGGTCGTCGCCGGTGGCGTCCTGCCCGCGGACGATTGGGAAAGTGTCTACAGAGACCACGTCGTCCCCGTGTACCGATTCGCCTACGCGCGGGTCGGCAACCGGCCCGACGCGGAGGACGTCACGGCGTCCGTCTTCGAACGCGCCCTGCCCCGCCTGCGCACGGGGGCAACCGAAGCGCAGATGCGCGGCTACCTGTTCGCCACCGCGAGGAGCGTCCTCGCCGAGCATTGGGAGCGCAGGTTCTCGGTCAACGAGCTGCCGGAGGACACGGCCAACCCGGACCAGGACCCTCAACCGGAGGATGCCCACGACGAGTGGGTGGACACTGTCCTCAGCGGACTGCCGGGCAATTACCGCGAGGTCCTGGAGCTGCGTTTCCTTCGGGGTTACACACTGAAAGAGACCGCCCTGGCAATGGGTACCACCGTTGGAAACGTGAAAGTGCTGCAGCTGCGGGCGCTTCGACGCGCCTCAAAGGAAGTCGAGCCGTGAGCGAGAAGGATCTTCAGCGCGCCATCGAGGCGATGCTGCGCGACGAGCGGCCGCCGCACGGGTCGCTCACCCGCGACGAGGCAGCGGCGCTGCGCGCCGCGGCTCGGCTGCGGGCCGCGCACCCCGGCGCGGACAACCCCACGCCGGAGTTCGTCGATGCGCTGATGCGCCGGCTACGCGAGCCCCGCTCCTCCAGCACGCGCCGCGGCTTCCTGCGCGGGGCGGGCATCGCCGCCGCGGCCGCGGTGATCGGGGTGGGGGCGGACCACGCCATCGAGGCGATGACGGACAAGACGGCGCCGAAGCCGAACGCGGGCGGCTCGCTGGTCCCCTGGTCGGCCTCGTGGAAGCCGGTCACGACGCTGACGGAGCTCGCCTCGAAGCCTGTGGTCCGGTTCAGCTCCGGCGCGGTCACGGGCTTCGTCATCCGCAATCGCGACACCATCACCGCCATGAGCGCGGTGTGCACCCACCAGGGGTGCATCCTCGACGCGGCAGAGGACTCGAACCGGCTGGTGTGCCCCTGCCACTCCCAGACGTTCGCCCTCGACGGCTCCCCGAATCCCGGCGACTACTATCTGCAGCCGCTGCCGCGCATAAGGAGCCGGGTGAACGGAGACGCGGTCGAAGTCTTCGTCTGAGCTGACGCTCCCCGTGAGGAGACGGCGCTACGAAGCCCTGTGCGCCTCGCGCACACGCGCCGCTGTGGACTGCAAGAGCACCGGCGCGTCCTCGCCGGCGCCGGCATCCTCCGCCGGCGGCCGGCGCTGAAACGAGGCCTCCGGGCCCTCGAACACCACCTTCACGGCTCCGGCCGTCTGACCGGCGACGGCCGTCTCCAGGGCCGGGCCGAACTCGTCCAGCGGGAAGCGGTGCGTCACCAGCGCGTCGACCGGGAACGACGCGTCGGTCAGCCATTCGCGGATCACGGCGAAGGTCCGCCGTCCGTCGGGCTCGCGACCGTAGTGGGCGGCGCCGCAGACGGTGAGCTCTCGCGCCCAGATGAGCGGCCACTCCATTACGTGCCGGCCGCTGGGACCGCTCAGCACGAGCGTGCCGCCGCCGCGCAGCAGGCGCACGGCCAGGTCGAGGCTGGCGCCCGACCCGGTGCAGTCGAAGACGACGTCCACGCCGCGGTCGAGAACCGGCAGGCTCTCACCCGCTGCCCGGATCACCCGCGCGCCGACGTGCGTCGCCGTCCGCTCGATCAGCTCCGCCGGGGAACCGCTCCAGAGCCGGCTGGCGCCGGCCGGTGGTTGCGCGGGCACCCGCGCGCGCCGCTCCATACCGGGGCGGAGCCGGGCGATCCGTCGCTCCGGTCGAGGCACGTCGATGTCGTGCAACACCGTCACGTCCACACCGGGGACGAGCCGGTGCAGCGTGGCCACGATGAGGCTGCTCAGCGTTCCCAGACCGATGACGACCGCCCGATCGCCTCGCTGGGCCCAGCGCAGGACGGCGTGGAGGGCCGTGGCCGCGGGCTCGGCCAGCACGCCGCGCTGGTCGGAGATGCCGTCGGCGGGCACCAGCATGTCCTCGTGCACGAGCAAGCCCTCGCTCCAGCCGCCGCCGGCGCGCTCGCTGGATCCGATGGCGGGCCCCGAGCAGAGCGCTCCGCCGCGGTCCGAGTTCTCGCAGAGATGCGTGTCGCCCGCCTTGCAGCGTGGACACTCCGGGAGCCCCTTGTGCACGCACGTCAGGGTCGGCTCGACCAGGACGCGGTGGCCCTCGCGGGCCCAGCGGGTGGCCGCGGCCCGCTCCACGACGCCCACGACCTCGTGGCCCGGGATCAGCGGGCGGCTGACCACCCTCGCCGCCAGGGTGGTGGGCACCGACCCGTGCTGGATCAGACTGAGGTCGCTCGAGCAGATGCCGGCCAGGGCAGGGCGGACGACGACCCACCCGGGCGCGTGCGGCTCCGGGGCCTGGATGTCGCGGACCTCGAGGCCGCCCGGGCGCGTACCGCTCCGCCGCCGCCCGCGAGTCGCAGGCGAAGGCGGGTTGAGAACTAACGCACGCATGGGTGGGCCGCCCCCTTGCGGCACTCGGTGAATGTGGCGGTACTCAAAGTGATCGGCACCAGACCAGACACGCCAGGATACCCCGTGCAGGAGCCGGTGTCGGGTGACAATGCGTGAGCATGGCCGACCGTCCTCCCGACGCGCCGCCGCCACCCCCACCGGCGCCGCCCGGTGACGGCGGCGGCCAATGGCCGCCCAACCCCTGGTCCGGAGGCGACTTCGCCCAGCCGCCGCAGCCGCCCGGCTACGGCTGGGTCGCGACCACGGGGCCGCCCGCCACCGGCCGGTTTCGACCCCTGAGCGTCGGCGAGCTGCTCGACGCGACGTTCTCCCTCTACCGGCGCAACTTCGTTCTCATCGCGGCGATCAGCGCCGTGGTGCAGATCCCGTACGCGGTGATCCAGTTCCTGCTGTTCCAGATCGTGGACCTCGCCCACGAGCAGCGCGTGCTGTCGAACCTCACGACCAACGCGCGCCAGCTCAGCACCGATCAGCTGCACGACCTCGAGAACGCGCTCGCGCACATCGTGATCGCGGACAGCATCCTGCTGGTGCTCAGCCTGCTCGTGGTGCTGCCTCTCGCCGAGGCGAGCACCACGCGGGCGGTGAGCGACCGGTATCTCGACCGCCCTGCCACGGTGGGCTCCTCGTACGGGGCCGCCGTCCGCCGCCTGGTGCCGCTCGTCGTGCAGAGCGTGATCCTGGTCGCGCTCTTCGTCGCGACGCTCGCCGCGGTGGCCGGGGCTCTGTTCCTTCTCGGGACGTTCCTGGGCGGCGGCGGCATCGCGATCGGCGTGATCCTCGCGGGTGCCGCGCTCGTGTTTCTCGTGGTCGTGTACGTGCGCACGTCGATGGCCGCGCCGGCGATCGTGCTCGAGGGCCTCTCCGGGTGGCGCGGGCTCGAGCGCAGCTGGCGCCTGGTGAAGGGGTCGAGCTGGCGCATCTTCGGCATACGCGTGCTGGTGGCTCTCATCGCCGGCATCATCGAGGCGGTGTTGGGTGGTCTCCTGGGGCTCGCCGGCAACGGGTTCGACGCGAACGGCAGGCTGTTGCTCCAGGAGGTCGTGAGCGCGTTCACGGCCGTGTTCATCGGTCCGATCACGTACATCGCCGTGACGCTCCTCTACTACGACACGCGAATTCGTAAGGAAGGCTTCGACATCGAGATGCTCGCGCAGAGCCTGTGAAGCTTGTGCGCCGCGCGCTCGTGTGCGCCGCCCTGGCGGCAAGCGCGTTCACAGCGCACGCGCAGGCGGCCCACGCCGCCGGTTGCACCGCCGAGCAGTACGTCGATCGCGTCCAGCAGGCGGATGCGGACGTGCGCGCCGGCCTGAGCGCCGGCAGAGTGCTCGACGACGTCCGATCCGCCGAGCGTGCGGAACAGACCGCTGACGCCTACCTGGCGCTGGTCGCGCAGGACCTGCATGCGTCGCCGCCCGGCCTCGCCGACGCGCGCGCGCGCCTCGACGCCCTCGCCGGCGCGCTCGCCCTCCCGCGTGGCTCGACGTGCAACGTCGATTCAGCGCCCGCTCGAAGCACGCTGCGCAGCGTCTACGCGTCGAGTGCGTTCTCGCAGCTCGATCGCCAGGACCAGCCCAGCCTGCTGGACGGCGTTCTTCGCGCGGTGTCCGGGTGGCTCTCTCGGGTCCGTGGAGCGCTGGGGCCGGCCGGCGGCATCGCCGCCCTGGCCGTGCTGCTCCTCCTCAGCGGGGCGCTGGTCTGGTGGCGGCTCCGCGGGTCGTCGCATGACGCGCGAGCCTCGCCCGCGGACCTCGCCGAGCTGACCGATGACCCGGCGGCGGAGTGGTCGCTGGCGCTCGCCGCCGCCACGCAGGGCGAGTACCGTCAGGCCGTCCGGCGCGCGTTCCGGTCGGCGCTGCTCGACGTCGCGTGGCGCGGCCGCATGCGCATCGACATCGCGTGGACCACGCGCGAGCTCCTCGACGGCGCATCCGCGGACGGCGATCTGCTCGCTCTGCTCGCCCCGGCCGCCGCGATGTTCGATCGGGCGTGGTACTCCGGCAGCGTGGTGACGGCTGCCGACTGGAGCCTCATGAAGGCGCGCTGCGAAACGCTCCGGCGTCTCGCGACGCGTCGCGTCGCATGAAGCGGGAAACGCTGCGGCCTCTGGCGATTCTGGTGGCGGCGCTGGCGGCCATCGGAGTCGTCGCGGTGGCCACGGCGAACACCTCGAACACCGATCAGAACGATCCGTCGTCGCGGTCCTCAGGGCGGCTCGGCACGCTGGCGCTGTACACGTGGCTCGACGACCTCGGTCTGCAGGTGCACAGGATCTCCGGAAGCTTCGACCTGAGCGGCACGGACGTGCTCGTCGTGTACGACCCCACGGTGCAGGTCGCGACCGCGGACGTGGCGTCGGTCGTGCGTTTCCTGAAGTCGGGCGGCGACGCGATCGTCGTGACCGACCTGGCGAGCATCGGCGCGACGCAGCCGCTGCTCCAGGCGCTGAGCGTGCAGACCGACAGTCCGGTCGCGGCGGGGCTTTCGGTGCCGGCGCAGCCGTACGACGCGACGGGTCGCGTGCGGTCGGTGCCGGTGGGAGCGGGGTACTCGTTCGCCGCGCTGCCTCCGGCGGTGCCGCTGCTCACGTCGGGCGGCGACCAGGTCGCTGCCGCCGTGCGCGTCGGCGGAGGCGGACGGGCGTACGTGATCGGAAACACGCAACCACTGAGCAACGATGGATTGCGCCACGACGACTCGGGGTTTTTCCTGCTCAGCCTGCTGCAGCGGGCGCGCGGAGGCCGCATCGGCTTCGACGAATACCATCACGGGGAGGGCGGACAGTCGGTCGAGGGTGCGGCGGCGATCTTCAACGGACCCATCGGTGTTGCCGCCGTGCTGGCGACGCTCATCACGCTGGCGGCGCTCGCCGTCAACGGCCGCAGGCTCGGGAGACCCGTGTCCGGCGTCGATCCCACGGCGGTGCCGAGCGCCGCCGCGTACGTCCGCGCCGTGGGCCGGCTCTTCTCCCGCTCCAAGCACCGGGAGGCGGTCGTCGCGCGCTACGCCGACGAGCTGAAGCGGCGCATCGGCGAGCTGACGGGCGTCGAGGCGCACCTGGACGACTCGACGTTTGTCGCTGCCGTGCAATCGGCCGACGGCTCGCCACGATCCGGCGCACTGTCCGAACTCCTGGGACGGTTGCGCAGGCTGGCGTCCGCGCAACCCGGCGAGCAGGACGTGCTCGACGCGGCGCGGGACGTCGACGCCTTCGAGCGCGCGTGGCTGCGCGGAGCAGAATTGCGACCGTGACGACAGAGCCGGTCACCGCTGCCGAGGGTCGGGCGACGACGCACACGGCCGCCCTGCGAGAGTCGCTGCACGAGTCGCTGAGGCGCGCGATCGTGGCGCAGCAGCAGGTCATCGACGGCCTCTTCATCGCGACGCTGTCGCGGGGTCACGTGCTGCTGGAGGGCGTGCCCGGTACAGCGAAGACGCTGATGGCCCGCGCGCTCGCCGCCACACTCGATGCGCGCTTCACCAGGATCCAGTTCACTCCCGACCTGCTCCCCTCGGACATCCTGGGAACGAGCGTGTACCGGCCCGAGACCGGCGCTTTCGAGTTTCGGCGCGGCCCGATCTTCACCGACACGCTGCTCGCCGACGAGATAAACCGGGCGCCCGCGAAGACGCAGGCGGCGCTGCTCGAGGCCATGGAGGAGCGGCAGGTCACCATGGACGGACAGTCGATGGCGCTCGGAGATCGCTTTCTCGTCGTCGCCACGCAGAACCCGATCGAGTACGAGGGCACCTACCCGCTCCCCGAGGCGCAGCTGGATCGCTTCTTCTTCAAGCTGGAGGTGTCGTCGCTGGACGTCGCGGCGGAGGCGCAGCTGCTCCGACGCGTCGACGAGGGCTTCGATCCGCACGACCTGCGCGCCGCCGGAGTTGCAGCCAGCATCGACAGCAACGCGATTGACGTGGCTCGCCGCGAGGTCGCGGCCGTGCGCGTGGCCGACTCGGTGCTGGAATACGTGGCCAGGATCGTGGCCTCCACGCGCGCCAGTCCAGACCTCAGCCTCGGCGCCAGCCCCAGGGGATCGATCGCGCTGCTCCAGGCCGCGAAGGTGACGGCGGCGATCCACGGTCGCGACTACGTCGTGCCGGACGACGTCAAGGACGTCTGCATCCCGGCGCTCCGGCACCGCATGATCCGCCGCCCCGAGGCGGAGATCCAAGGCGTCACCGAGGTATCCGCCGTGGAGCGCGCGGTCGGGCGGGTCCCGGTACCGCGGTGACCGCGCGGGGCGCGGCGCTACTGCTCGCACCCATGCCGCTCGTCGCCGCCGGTGCAGCGAACACGGCGCTCTACACGGTCGGGCTCCTGCTCCTCGCGGTCGCCGCGGTGATCATTGTCGTGGACGGTCGGCGAGCACCCGGTTCGCAGCGGCTCTCCGCGCGGCGTGCGCACGATCCGATCCTCTCGGCGGGGGTCCGCAACCCAATCACGGTCGAGGTCGCGCTCGCCGGTGCTGTGGCGCGCGGGGTGGTTCGCGACGAGGCGCCGCCGGGCATCGCGGACGGCGGCTCGCAGTGCCGCGGCACGATCCCCGCCACGCTGCAGTACGGCGTGACGCCGGCCGCGCGCGGCGAGATCGCATTCGGCCGCACCGTGGCGCGGGTCGAAGGTCCGTGGCGACTGGGCTGGCGCCAGACGGCGCTCGGCCGCCCTGAGACGGCTCGCGTGGACGCGGATCTCTCGGCGGTGCGCATGTACGACGCGCTCGCACGTCGCGGTCAGCTCGCCGAGCTCGGCGTTCGCACGGCGCGGACGAGCGCCGAGGGCAGCGAGTTCGATCGGATTCGAGAGGCGACGCCGGACGACCCGCCGCGGTCGATCAACTGGGCCGCGACGGCGCGCACCGGCCGGCTCATGGCAACCGAGCTCATACCGGAGCGCGCCCAGCCGGTCGTCGTGTGCCTCGACCACGGCCGGCTGATGGGGGTCGGCGCAGGGAGGCTGACCAAGCTCGACCTCGCGATCAACGCCGCGGTGCTGCTCGCGCACGTTGCCCTCCGCACGGGGGATCGTGCAGGCTGCTTCGGGTTCGCCGACGACGTGAGCGTCATGCTCGCTCCGCGGGCGGGCGCCTCACAGCTGCGCAGGATCCTCGACGCAATGCGGCCGTTGCGCAGCGGGGAGACCGAGGCGAACTACGACAGGGCGTTCACCGTGTTCAGCCACTGGCAGACCAGGCGTTCACTCGCCGTGATCTTCACAGACGTTCTCGACGCGGATCAGAGTCGCGCGCTGCTGATGCAGTGTCTGCGGTTGCGACGCCGGCACCTGCCGCTGGTCGTCACCGTGCGCGATCCGGCGCTCGACGCGGCGGCACGGCGGGCACCGCGGACAGCCGAGGACGCCTACGCCCGCGCCGTCGCCAACGGGCTCCTCGCCGACAGGGATGACGCGCTCAGGCTCCTGCGCACCAGTGGCATCAACACCGTCGACGCCGACGCGACGACGCTCTCTCCCCGGTTGGTCAACCGATACCTGGAGTTGAAGCGGCGCGCGCGGGTCTAGGAAGGACCGTGCTCAGCAGGGGCGCACGACGAGCGTGCTCGCGATCTTGTCGTGCCAGCCCTGCTTGCGAGGGTCCCACGCGGCCCAGAGCAGGCCCAGCGAGAAAGGGATCGAGGCGATGATGACCCCCACGTATCGGAGCAGCGCCCGCGCGTAGGAGATGCGTGCTCCGGTGTCCGCGTCGACCACTCGCAGGCCGAACGCCTTCTGACCGAGCGTCTGGCCCTGCCATCCCCACATGAGCACGAAGTAGAGCAACGGAACGAGGAAGAAGAGGACGAGAGGGATCGCGGTGCGGCCGTCGAACGGGAAGGTTGCAACGTTGCTGCACTGGAAGGTGCCGCCGGGCAGCGCGTTGTTATTCGGGCCGAACGTGCAGCTAATGCCGCTGAACCTGCCGGCCGACGCCGCCAGGAACGCGATGCCAAGCGGCACCTCGAGGATGAGCGCGTCGATGAGGTACGCGGCGACGCGGATCCAGAACCCGCCGTACGCCAGCCCCGGCGCAGGTCCAGGGCGGACCGAGTAGGGCGCGTATCCCGGCGGTGCGTACGGCTGCGGTGGGAGCGGAGGTGGCGCTGGCGGTGGCGGAGGGTACGTCACATCGCTTCGAGGGCCGCGATCACCTCGCGCGTGATGTGCGTCGGCGTCGAGGCGCCCGCGGTGACGCCGGCCCGTTGCACACCGTCGAACCACGCCGGATCGAGCTCGGCGGCGGTGTCGACCAGGTACGCCCGCTTCCCGGCCTTCTGTTCGACCACCTGCACGAGGCGCAGACTGTTGCTGCTGCGCCGGCTGCCGACGACGACGACGACGTCCACGTCCTTCGCGGCGAGCACCGCGGCCTCCTGCCGCTGCTGCGTCGCGAGGCAGATCTCGTTGTGCACTTCGATGTCCGGAAAGCGCTCGACGAGCCGGTCGATGATCGACTTGGTGTCCCAGAGGCTGAGGGTCGTCTGGCAGGTGACGGCGAGTCGCGCATCCGCGGGAACCTGGAGCGCGTCCGCGTCCTCGATGGACTCGATCAGGGTGATCGCGTCGGGAGCGATGCCCAGCACGCCCGCCGGCTCGGGGTGTCCACGCTTGCCGATGTAGACGACCCGCAGCCCGCGTTCGAGCAGATCACGCACCAGGTCATGTGTTCGCGTCACGTCGCTGCACGTCGCGTCCACGACGTTGAGCCCACGATCGCGCGCGGCGGCGACGACCCGCGGTGATATCCCGTGCGCGGTGAAGATGACGGTCCCTTCGCGCACCTGGTCCAAGCCCTTCATGCGGTCCGTCTCGGCGACGAGCTTCACGCCCGCTCCTTCCAGCTCGCGCGTGACGTGCTCGTTGTGCACGAGGTAGCCGAGCATGGTCACGGGCTCGTCCGCGCCGCGTTCGGCACCGACCTTCTTGGCGATGCGAATGGCTTCGACGACGCCGTGGCAGTAGCCACGCGGCGTGATGCGCACGACGTCCACGATTCCAGTCTACGCGGCGGCGACGATGGCGGGCGCATCGAGACGAAGCCGCGCCGTCGCGCGACTCTCGCGCCGGCCTGCGAATCCGAGCCACGAGTACAGCGCCACGCCGGTCGCCACGCCGATCCCGAGTTTCGCAGCCGCGGGCAGGCCACTCGGCGAGACGAACGCCTCCAGCGAACCCGCCACGACGAGTAGGAGCGCGGCGTCGCAGGCCAGCCACGCGGCGCGGCGCGCGGCCGCCGACAGCGCGTCGCCTCTGCGCAGCTGTCCGGGTCGCAGGATCGCGTCTCCGAGCATCAGACCGGTGCCGCCGGCGATCACGATGATGCTCAACTCGATCACGCCGTGCGGCACGATCAACGACCAGAACTGCACGTTGTAGCCGCCGATGTTGACCGCGGCTGCGATGGCGCCGAGCATCCATCCGTTGCTCGCCAGCGCCAGAACGGTCGGCAGCCCCAGCAGCACGCCGCCCGCGAAGCAGATGAGCGCGACGCGGATGTTGTTCTGGATGATGTAGAAGGCGACCGCCGGTGCGTGGTCGATGCCACCGCTGACGCGGCCTCGCGCCATCTGATCGAAGAGCGAGCTGGGCACGATGGCGGCGCGAAGATCGGGGCGCAGGTACACGGCGAGCCAGCCCGCCACGAATCCGAGAGCCACGCAGGCGGCGCTCGTCACCATGTACGGCCACGCGGCGCGCCACGCGCGCGGGATCCCGAGCGCGAAGTCTCCCGGCAGCTGTGCGAGGCGGAACGGAGCCCCGCGGTACAGGAGGACGTGCGCGCGCGAGCAGAGCTCGTTCAGGTACTCCGTCACGGCGGCCTGCGGGTGGTCGCGCCGCGCGATCGCGAGGTCACTCGACGCGTGGCGGAACAGCACGCCGAAACGCTCCAGCTCGGCGGCCGAGGCGGCGCGGAGGTTGCCGCGGCGCGCGCGCGACACGATTCCGTCGAGCTCGGCCCACCGCGCCCGGCGGTCGGCGATGAAGCCGTCGAGGCTCATCGGTGGCGCTGCTCGAGCTGGAGATACAGACGCTCGATGAACAGCTCGGGCGGCCACATTCGCTCCGGAGCAGCGGGAGCCAGCTCGAGCCGGGTGTAGAGGCGGTTCGCGATGTCCGTCGCCAGACGCATGCGCAACTCAGGCGTGAGGCCCGGCCGCACCAGGAACGTGCGCAGTGCGTCGTGCTCGAGCGATCCCAGCATCTCGATACCGTCGATCGGTGGTCCGGCATCCGGTGTCTTGAGGATGAGCGGCACGGGCGCCGTCGCGGCCGCCAGGGTCGTGCGCTGTCTGTCGCGCACCACCACAGTTCCCGCGGCGATGTCGCCGAGGCGCCGCGCCAGCGGGTGGAAGAACATGACGAACAGACCGACGCCGCCCATCACGGTGTCGACGATCCGCACCACGTTGCGCACCAGGATGGCCGCGCGATCCGGAGACGAGCCGTCGAGCATCATCACGCGAATGCCGAGCGCGTTCTTGCCCGGTGTCCTTCCACCCGTGGCGAGCTCGAAGACGAAGAAGTACGCGAAGACCACGAAGAACAGCACGCCCGAGACGATCAGGGCTGCGACCAGCGCGCCGTTCCTTCCTCCGACCGACCCGACAGCCGAGGTGACCACCGCGTACGCGACGATGAGGATGCCCGACAGCACCGCTCCGTCCACGAGCTGCGCGGCCAGACGGCTGCCCACACCGGCGACGCTGTAGCCCAGCACGACGTTGTCCGCCGTGCGCACCGCGAGCGTGTCGGGCCTCGCGTCGTTCATCGTCCGGCCATCGTCCCACGACGCGCCCCGGAAGCTACGAGAGCCGCGCGCCCGGCCTGAGGCCCTGCAGAAGCGTCCGTGTGGCCGACGTGATCCCCTCGACCGCGTCGTCGAACGCCGCCTGGTTCGCCGGCGACGGAGCGCGATAGCCGCTCACCTTGCGGACGAATTGCAGACTGGCGGCGCGAATCTCGTCGTCGGTCGCCGGCGCCTGCGACGATCGGAGCGTCTTGATGCTGCGACACATGCATCGAGCATAGACGGCGCGTCGCACCGTAGCCGCGTGGCGGATGGTCTGCTCGGCGGGCATCTCGGAGGCGCGCCGGAACGACCGCGTGAGCGCAGGGCGCGCCGAGAGCTGAGCGGCGAGGCGGCTGGGCGAGCCGGGTCCCCCCGAAGTCGCTGCTGTCAAGCCCGACTTCTCGGGGGCGGTGAGCGCCGCCTCGACCGCGTACCGACGAGCAGAGCGTCCGCCACGCGGCTACTCGACGACGGCGACTGTCTGTCCCTCCTGCACCACCTCGCCCTCGGCGACGCGGATCTCCGTCACGGTGCCGGCGACCGGCGTCGTGATCGGGATCTCCATCTTCATCGACTCGAGGATCATGAGCGTGTCGTCCTCCTCAACCTGCTGCCCCACCTCGACGACGATCTTCCAGAGGTTGCCGACCAGCTCGGCTTTCACTTCGGTCACCGCTGCTGCCTCCTCACCTGCGTCGCCTGCTCATCACACCGGTGGCACGCCGTGCTTGCGCCACGCGCGGCGCTGCTTCTTGGTCGTGGCGGCCTGCAGCGCGTCGATGATGTAGCGGCGCGTGTCGGCCGGGTCGATCACGTCGTCGATGAACGCCCAGGACGCGGCGATGTAGGGGTCGATGGTGCGCCGCACCGTCTCGACGAACTCGGCGCGGGCCGCGACCGGATCCTCGGCGGCGGCGACCTGCTTGTTGAAGATGATGTCGACGGCGCCCTCCGGCCCCATGACCGAGATCTCGGCACCCGGCCACGCTGCGAGCGCGTCCGGTTGATATCCGCGACCGCACATCACGTAGTAGCCGGCGCCGTACGCCTTGCGCAGCACGACGGTCACCTTCGGCACCGTCGCCTCGCTGACGGCGAACAGCATCTTCGCGCCGTGGCGGATGATGCCCTGCCGCTCCACCTCGGTGCCGACGATGAACCCGGGCACGTCCTGCAAGAAGACGAGCGGCACGTTGAACGCGTCGCAGAGCCAGATGAATCGCGCCGCCTTGTCGGCCGCGTCGATGTCCAGCGCTCCGCCCTTGAACATCGGCTGGCTCGCCACCACGCCGCTGGGCTGCCCCGCGAACCGCACCAGCGCCGTGATGATGTTGCGCGCGAACGTCGGCTTGAGCTCGAACACCTCACCGTCGTCCGCGAGGCGCCTGACCACCTTGCGCATGTCGTACGCGGCGCGAGCGTTGGTGGGCACCAGCTTTGCGAAGTCGTCGATCCTCCGGTCCGGCGGATCGACCGCGGCTCGCACCGGCGCGGGCTCGCGGTTGTTCGAGGGCAGAAACGAGAGGAACTCTCGCACCGCGGCGATGCACGCGTCGTCGTCGTCGACCTCCAGGTCACCGACTCCGCTGATGTAGCAATGCACCTGGCTGCCGCCCATGTCGTGGTCGGTCGTCTCCTCCCCGGTCGCCGCCTTCACGAGCCGCGCGCCGCCCAGCGCCATGCTGCTCGTGCCCTTGACCATCGGCACGAAGTCGGCGAGCCCTGGGATGTACGCGGTGCCCGCGGCGCACGGCCCGAGCATCGCGGCGACCTGCGGAACGACACCGCTCATCTGCACCTGCTCGTAGAACAGCGCTCCGCTGCCCGCGAAGGTGCTTCCGGCGGCTTCTTGGATGCGGGCGCCCGCGGAGTCGAGCAGCCACACCATGGGCAGGCGGTTCAGCAACGCCCGGTGACGCAGGCGCGCGACCTTCTGCTCGCCCACCATCCCCATCGATCCGGCCATCACCGTGAAGTCGTACGCGGCGCAGTACACGCGGCGCCCGTCGATCAGGCCTTCCCCGGTGACGACCCCGTCGGCCGGCGTCCTGTCCGGCTCTGTGGGGCCGCCGGTCATCGAATGCTGGTGCGCGAGCAGGCCGAACTCGCGAAACGTGCCCGCGTCGAACAGCATGTCGATGCGCTCGCGGGCTGTGAGCTTCCCGCGCTCGTGCTGCTTCTGGATGCGCTCCTCGCCGCCCATGGCCAGCGCTTTCTCGCGGCGGCTGTGCAGGTCGCGGGCGAGCGCGTCCAGCCCGCCTTTGGCTTCTGCCACGGTCATCGACCTTTGAAGTCCGGCTCGCGCTTCTGGAGGAACGCCGTCACCCCCTCGCGGAAGTCTTCGCTGAGGCTCACGATCGTCAACTCGGACTGCAGGTGGCGGAGCGCCGCTTCGAAGCCGAGTCCGTCGATGTCGTAGAACGCGTCGCGCCCGAGTTGCATGATCAGCGGGCTCCATCGGGCCAGCTGCGCCGCCCACTCGGCGGTGGTGGCGCGCACGTCGGCGGCGGGGACGACGCGGTTCACCGCTCCCCATTCGAGCGCCGTCTTGGCGTCGATTCGCTCGCCGGTCATGAAGAGTTGCAGCGCTCGTTTGCGTCCGATGTTGCGGGTGACGATCGACATGATCATCATCGGCCAGAGGCCGACACGGATCTCAGGTGTGCCGAACGTGGCGGTGTCAGCAGCGACGAGCAGGTCGCACGAGAGCGCGATTCCGAGCCCGCCGGCGAGCGCGTGGCCGTTGATGCACCCCAGGATCGGCTTGCCGAGCCGCTGCATGTCGAGGAAGAGCTCGACGAACAACCCGCGCTCGGCGTGACGGTGCGTCTCCGTGGCGTCCGCGGCGAATCCGGCCAGGTCCGCTCCGGCGGAGAACGCCTTGTCGCCCGCGCCGGTAAGTATCACGACGCGGACCGAGGCGTCCTCCTTGGCCTTCGCCAAGGCCGTCCGCAGCTCGCGAAGCGTCTGGACGCCGACGGCGTTGCGCTGCTCCGGCCGGTTCAGGGTGACAGTCGCAACTGCCCCGTCGACCTCGTAGAGGACGTGTTCCAGAGAGCCGCTCTGCGCCACCGAATCGTCAGGCGCCGACGCCGATCGGCCGTCCGTCGATCCAGCCGGTCCAGCCGTTGGAGCAGACGACGCGCGCCCACGCACCGCGAACCTCGGTGACCTGGATGGGGAGTCCGGGCGCGAGGTTGGCGATCACGCGCGCCTCGGGATGGGGGTTCTCCCACGCGCGAGCGCCCTGCGGCGGCACCGTGTGCGTCGGCGCCCAGGAGGGCGAGTAGGTCGGAGTCTGCTGCGTGCCGTACTGCGACTGGCTCGGGTACTGGGCCTGGTACTGCCCGGCCGTCTGGGGAGTGGAGGACGCGTAGGCGGGTGACGCCGCCGTCTGGGGCACGGCCGCGGCCGCCGCCGGCACCTCGGTGGCGCGCTCGGGTGCCGCTTCCTTGGTGAGCCCGTCGAGCAGGCGGCCGCTGCGCGCGATCTCCGATGCGGCCTGGACGAAGGAGTGCTTGGTCATCCCGTCGAGATGGACGAACGTCTGGACGGCGGACCGGTCTGCGCTGAGCGTCACCCACCCGGGACGGGACTGCACCAGCTCCGCCACGGAGTCGCCGCCGGGCGAGCCCGAAGCGGTGTGCCGGATGGTCAGGCGATCACTGCCCGTTCCCTTGAGCACCTCGAGCGACACCGGCGACCCACTGAAGCCGCCCGAACTGACCTTGAGCACGAACTCTGCGGCGGGATCCGAACCCTCACCGACCAGCGTGAGCTCGTCGTCGGTCGTGCACCAGGCGGTGATGCTCTGCTTGACCTCGTCGGATGTCATCTCGGGAACCTCTCTGGATACTGGGCGCCGCGTTGGGAATGGACGCGACTATACGGCTCAGCGGATCCTGCGGACCGCCTCGCGCGCAGCGTCGCCCATGCGCGGGTCGAGCGCGTAGAACGACCATATCCCGCGCTTCGAGCTGACCACGATCCCCGCCTCCCGAAGCTTCGCCAGGTGATGGCTGATGGTGGGTTGCGACAGGTCGAACGCCGCCGTGAAGTCGCACACGCACACCGGCTGCGCGGCTCTCGCGAGGATGTGCACGAGCTGGATGCGCATCGGGTCTGCGAACGCTCGATGCAGGCGGGACAATTCCTCCGCGCGGGCGGGCGGCAGCGGCATCGCCACGGGGTTGCAGCACCCCTTGGTGCGGTCCGTTCGGGCGACGGCCGGCGCTGCGGCGCTGAGCGTGGGCACGCCCTCGATTCTATCCATTGACACTTTTCGGGATTGTACACTTGACGCGGGCACACTAAGGTATATCCTTGTCTTGTGAGCGATCTGAGCGTTTCTGAGGCTTCTGTGGCCGATCGGGGTTCGCGGCGTCCGCGGCACGCTTCAAGTGCCGATGCACCTTCGGCGGGAAGACGTGCTTCGCAATCTCGTCGCTCGTCATCTTCGAAGCGGGCTTCCGGCGTTTCTCAGCCAAATCTCGATCTCATGGGCCTCATGGACGCCTACGGCTCCGAGGACCGCTGTCGGACGATCTTGGAGGAGCTGCGCTGGCCGGACGGCCCACAGTGCCCGCGCTGCCAGAGCACGAAGCTCTCCCGCATGTACAAGCGCGACCAGTTCGACTGCGACTCATGCGGCTACCAGTTCAGCGTGACGGCGGGAACGATCTTCCACGACTCCCATCTTCCGCTTCGCAAATGGTTCGTGGCGGTCTACCTGATGACCGAGTCGCGCAAGGGCATCAGCGCCAACCAGATCAAGCGGATGCTCGGCATCGGCAGCTACAAGACCGCGTGGTATCTGTGCCACCGCATCCGCGCCGCGATGGTCGAGGCCGACCCTGCGCCGCTCTGCGGCGTCGTCGAGGCCGACGAGACGTACATCGGCGGCAAGCCGCGCTACAAGGCCGCCACCAAGCAAGAGGCGTCGTGGATTCGCGTCCGCAACAAGATCATCGTTCTGGGCGCTGTGGAGCGTGGTGGGAAGCTGCGCGTTCGCATGGTTCCCAACGCCCGCAAAGCCACGATCAAGGGCTTCCTGGGCGACGTGGTGGCCGACAGCGCCGAAGCCATCTACACCGACGAGTTCAAGAGCTACCAGACGATTGGCGACGAGGACACGATCCACGACTCCGTCAACCACCGCGAGGGCGAGTACGTTCGCGGCGTCGTTCACACGAACACGATGGAATCGGCGTGGAGCCTGTTCGACCGGGCCGTCATCGGCGCGTACCACAAGCTGACCGCGAAGCACTTGCCGGCTTACCTCTCCGAGTTCGAATGGCGGTTCAACAACCGCGAGAACCCGTACCTGTTCCGGGACACGCTGACCCGGCTCGTGGCGGCCGAGGCCATGCCATACAAGGCGCTCACGGCGTAGGGTTTCCTTTAGCTCTAAGCCGCTCTGCGCCATTCTGTAGCATCCCGAGAGCGGTGCTGATGCAATCGGGCCTGCCAACATTGATTATCCAGCGGTAGTGCTTTACCTCGTCCTCAGTTAGACAGTCTCTCTGTCGTAGTGCTGCGATAAGAGCACCCACCTCTGCGCCTTCGGACTCAAGGAACCCAGCAGTGACTGAGTTGTCGTGAGCCGCTCGACGGTTCACGCCACGTTGCCATGCTTGATGATCGCCAGGGTCCGTGCCGACTTCCTGCCATTCTGGCTGGAACCGCGCATATTGACCAAGTCGTGCGCTCAAAGATTGGCTTACGGTATCTATCCGATCGAGAATGGCCTGGTCGGGCGACGCCGTGCCACCCTCGGCGACCATGCGTCGTAGAGCGTTTCTCTGTTGGTAAGGAGCCACCGCGAGTGCGTAGAAGCCGACGAGCAGGATCACACTGCCAACAGCGAGGGCCAAGGCAACGAGGCCGTTCGCAACGCGCTGTCCAAAGGTGGGATTTGCAGGCAGTGTTACTAGGGCCGAGAACAGTACCCAAGCGATGCTCACCGCTACGGTCCCAACCGTGAAACGGCCTAGATGTCTGCGGATCTCGGCGAGCGTCCATCCAACCACGCCTTCCCACGGAGTAGGAGGGTTCGCCATCCCCCGAGTCTGTCGCGCAGCCTACCCCGCGTCAAGTGTACAATCCCGACACTTTTCTATGTAACGGGCGCTAGGATGAGGCCACTGGGCCGTCGGCCCTGAGTGGAGGCCGGGGCGGAGGAGGCATGAGGAAGCAGGTTCGTCGCAGCTCGTGGCGCCGCGCGGCCGGCGCCGCCGCGGTTCTTGCCGCTCTGGGGACGGCCGGATCGCAGATCTCGACGCGCGCTTCCACGTTTGCGTCGCCGATCCAGCACGTCGTCGTCATCTATCAGGAGAACCACTCCTTCGACGAGACGCTCGGGTACTGGTGCAACACGTTCAGTCCCGCGCGCTGCGACGGGTTCACGGGGGCCGTGCGCCTGAAGGACGGAGTGGTGGTGCTCATGAAGCAGAGCCCGGACGTCGTGCCCGAGGTGGACCATTCGGTGAGCTCGCAGAAGAAGGCCATCGACGCCGGGCGGATGGACGGATGGGATCAGATCGAAGGGTGCACGCTCGACGACGGATACGGCTGCCTGACCTACTACGTGCCCGGTCAGATTCCCAACCTGACCCACCTCGCGGCGCATTTCGCCGTCAGCGATCGCACGTTCAGCATGGCCGACAGTCCCTCGTGGGGAGGTCACCTCTACGCGGTCGCCGCGACCACGGACGGATTCACGGGCGAGAACCCCGTCGCGGATCCCAGCATCCGCCCCGGCCCCGGCTGGGGTTGCGATTCCAACAAGCAGACGTACTGGGTCAACAGCAGCAAGCAGGCCCTCTTCGAGCCGTCCTGCGTGCCCGACCCGTCGCTGCACATCGCCAACGGCGGCGCCTACGAGGCGACGCCAGTGCGCTACGTGCCGACGATCATGGATCGCCTGAAGTCCGCGAGACTATCGTGGCGCCTCTACACGGCGGACAGCTCGCAGAGCGAGTACGTCTGGGCCACGTGCCCGTCGTTTGCAGAGTGCCTGGACACGCCACAGCAGCGCAACCTCGTTCCCACCGACCAGGTGATCAGCGATGCAAACGCCGGCACGCTTCCCAACTTCTCACTCGTGCTTCCCGGCGGCGGAGCGGCGGCGGGCGCCAGCCAGCACAACGGCACGTCGATGGTCACGGGCGACAGCTGGATCGGCAAGGTGGTCTCGGCGGTCGAGAACGGACCGGACTGGTCCAGCACCGCGATCTTCATAACCTATGACGACTGCGGCTGTTTCTACGACCACGTCGCGCCCGGCACCAATCCGGACGGATCGCACCAGGGGCCGCGCATGCCGCTCGTCATCGTCAGCCCGTACGTGCGCGCCGGCCACACCGACTCCACCGTCGCGACGACGCTGTCGATTCTGGCCTTCACCGAGCACGCATTCGGGCTGAGCCCGCTTTCGTCCAACGACGCCAAGGCTTACAACTACAGCGGGAGCTTCAACTACAGTCAGACTCCGCTTGCGCCCGTGCCGATGGTGCAGATTGCGCCACCACGCGGAGAGGTGGTCATGCCTCCGCTGGACGATCCCACCTAACTCTCGACAGAGTAGCCCCGGCAGGAATCGAACCTGCGACACAAGGTTTAGGAAACCTCTGCTCTATCCGCTGAGCTACGGGGCCACACGACGTAGTGTGCTGCCGGCGCTCGGCCTGAGGCCTCCCCCCGCACATGGCGTGGAGCGGAGGCGCTCACCCTGCCGGGGCCCGCAGCGCTGCTGCAAGCAGATCCCAGTTGGTCTGGAACTGCTTGTCGACGACGCGTCCCATGATGGGGGCGACGAGCCTGAAGAGTCCCTTTGGCGACGTGTGCATGGTCGCCGTGAGGTGGGTCGCGCCGTCGACTGCTTCGAGCGCGATGTGGTCGTCGAAGGACATGCCCCTCGCTTCGCCGTGAATCGTCAGCCTGCGAGGACGGTCGAATTCGACGAGTTCGCACGTCACGGCGCCCGCTCGGCGTACCGTCCCGCGAATATGGTGCCGAGGCCGACGGCTCCAGGAGTGGTCTGCTCAACGGCCGCGGCGCCGGGCAGCCACTTCGGCTCGTTGCGCATGTCGGCGAGATAGTCGAAGACGACTTCGGGGGGTTGTTCGATGCGAACCGCACCGCGAGACTCGAGCATTCCGCACTCCAGGTCGGTCGAGGGGCCGTGAATTCAGAAAGGTCGCGCCATGGTGCCACGCCACGCGAGGCGGACAGGGCCCCATATCAGATCGGGGGCGCGCCGCGTTCAATGGAGTTGTGCAGGTGAAGACGTGGTGACGGTGCGGCCGGCGGCGGCCATTGCGGTTGTCTGCGCCTCCGCTGCGTGTGGCGGGGCGTCGCCGCCGGCGACGCCTTCTCTCGAAGCGCGACACACCCCGGCTGCCGCGCCACGTCCGACGCCGACCCCCTGCGACGAGAACGCGCTGCTGGCCGCGTGGCCGCTGCAGCGCCTCGCCGAGCAGTCGATCGTTGTGCCGGTCGACGAGGGCGACGTGGCGCTCGTCCGTCCCGAGGTCGCGGCGGGCGCGGGCGGCGTGATCCTCTTCGGTGGCGCAGCGCCGGCGAACCTCGCCGCGCAGCTGTCGGCGCTTTCGGCGGCGGCACCCGGCGGCATCGCGCCGCTGGTGATGACCGACGAGGAGGGCGGAGCCGTGCAGCGGATGGCGAACCTCGTCGGCAACCTCCCGTCGGCGCGACAGATGGCCGCCACCCTGACCCCCGCGCGGATTCAGACGCTGGCGATGACCACCGCCGAGTCGATGCGGCAGGCGGGCATAACGATGGATCTCGCCCCGGTCCTCGACCTGGACAGCGGCAGCGGCCCCAACGACAGAGATCCGGACGGCACCCGCTCGTTCAGCCTCGATCCGCTCGTGACCGGCCGGGACGCTCTCGCGTTCGCCCGCGGTCTGCAGGCGGGCGGCGTGATTCCGGTGGTCAAGCACTTTCCCGGCCTCGGCCAGGCTTCGAGCAACACCGATGCGGCGCCCGCCACGACGTTGCCGTGGTCGCAGGTGCAGCGGTCGGGTCTGGTCCCGTTCGAGGCCGCGATTCAGGCGGGACTGCCCGCCGTCATGGTGGCCAACGCTTCCGTCCCGGGCCTCAGCTCGTTGCCTGCCTCGATCGACGCGGCGGTCATCCAAGGCGTCCTCCGCGGCACGCTGGGCTTTCGGGGGCTCGTGATGACCGATTCGCTGTCGGCGGCGGCGCTGGCGGACATCGGCTACCCGGCGCCGCGTGCCGTCGTCGCCGCGCTTCAGGCAGGCGCCGACATGGAGCTCTTCAGCGCTCGAGCCGCGGATGTCGCGGCGGTCACGTCGTCGACTGTGAGCGCGATCGTGGCGGCTGTCACCTCCGGCGGCCTCAGCACAGCGAGGCTCGTCGACGCCGCGAGGCACGTTCTCACGGTCAAAGGCGTCGACCTCTGCACCCTCCCCTGACCTTCCGGCGACTCCGCACGCGTACAATCGCCCTGCGGCACGACACAGGGAGGCGACAGGAGTGAAGCGGGAGAAGACGCGGCGGGGTTTCCTCGCCGCAACGGCGATCGTCGGCATCTTCGCTGGAGCGGCCGCGACCACGGCGCGCGCCGCCGGTCCGAACGTCCTGATGGTCGGCACCTTCAACGGCATTCCGGGCCAGTACTCGACCGTCCAGTCCGCGGTGAACGCTGCGCAGCCCGGCGATTGGATCCTCGTCGCTCCCGGCGACTACCACGAGAGCCAGGACCACACCACCCCGTCCTGGCCTGCGGGCGTCTGGATCAACAAGTCGAACATCCACGTGCGGGGGATGGACCGCAACTCCGTGATCATCGACGGCACGAAGTCCGGCGCAGCCGTGCCCTGCTCGGCGAACCCGGCAGACCAGGATCCCGGCCCGAGCGGTCAGGGACGCAATGGCATCGAGGTCTTCGGTGTGACGAAGGACTCGAGCGGCCACATCACCCAGCGGTTCCTGGCCGACGGCGTCTCGATCGACAACCTCACGGTGTGCAACTTCCTCACGGGCTCCGGCGGTGGTGGCAACGAGATCTGGTGGAACGGCGGCGACGGCACCGGAGGGCCCAACGCCCCGTCGATCGGGCTGCGCGGGTACGAGGGCACGAACCTCACCGCCACGTCGACGTACGCGAGCACGACCAGCAACGGCAGCCTCGGCCCCTGCTGCGGCACAGGCTTCCCGGCGGCCAACTACGGCATCTTCTCGAGCAACTCGACGGGGCCGCTGAACGGTCCCCAGAACGGCGTCTTCAGCCACTGGACCGATTCGTACGCCAGCAACAGCGCCGACTCCGATTACTACGTCGGTGGCTGCTGGCAGCGGTGCGACATGGTGCTCACCGACGACCACGGCCAGTACAGCTCGCTCTGCCTCTCGTCGACCAACGCGGGTGGCTACTTCGTCGCGGACCACCTCGAGTGCGACCTGAACAAGGACGGTCCGGTCTCGAACTCGCAGAACAACGACGACGCGCCGTCGCCACAGATCGGCCTGTGCGACAGCGCCGATCCCACCACGGAGCCCCAGACCGGGCTGCTCGGCAATCAGTCCTGCACGGTGTGGCTCAACGGCCTGTGGCACGACAACAACGTGGCGGACGTGCCCGGCAACGCCAACAACGGGCTCGCGGGTGCCGGCCCGGTGGGCACCGGCGTGATCCTCGCCGGCACGACGTACAGCACGCTCTACCACAACAGCATCTACAACAACGACGCGTGGGGCGAGCTGATCGTGGACCTCCCGGATCCCGAGAGTGGCCCCGCGATGTGCCAGGGCGGGACCGATGTGCTCGTGCCGCCCACACCGCCGGCTACGACGGGACAGGAGGTCTGCTACTACCGCGCGCTGGGGAACATCTCCCGCGACAACACGTTCACCAACAACGGCAACGGGTTCCCCAACCAGGTGGGGCCGAACGCGACCAATGGCGACATCGCGCTCGCGTCGCTGCCGAACATGCCGGGGAACTGCTTCTCCGGTGACACCGACACGGGTGGCACGCTCACGACGGATCCGGCGGGCGTCGAGGTCAACCCGCTCTACGCACCCGATGCGACGACGCACATGTGCACCCAGAGCAACTCCGGCGACGAGGGCCCGCTCGTGGTGGAGGCCGAGTGCGCCTCGCAGCTGCTGGCCCCCTGCCCCACTATCCAATCGACCGTGTGCCAGCTGTGGCCCGGGCCAGGCCCGTGCCCGCTCCCCGTGACCCCGACCCCCGCGGCGAACTACCCGCACGCCGACGCGTCGTTCTGCTACCAGCAGCTCGACGGGTTCTGCTCGCTCGCCGACCCGCTGAGCGATCCCAACCACCGCCTGACACCCACGATGTCGAACCCGTGCGGCGGCGTGCCCTCGGACCCGACGCTCGCCCCGCCGCCGAACGCCTGGTGCGCGAGCCTCGCGGCCGTGACGCCCGAGGTTCCGTCGGCGGCGCTGCCGGCTCTCGTCGGCGGGACGGTGGTCGGTCTCGCGGCGTTCGTGACGCGCCGCCGTTCGCGCAGAAAGCGGTAGACCGCGCTCGCCACGGCGGCGGCTGAGTCGTCGTATGCTGCGGTCCCGGTTTTGCCGGGATCGTCACCGGCGGAGCCGTGTCCGCGATCCGCCGCCGCAGGAGGCTCGGCTGATGAGACCAACAGCCATCCGGCGAACCGCGTGTGCCACAGCGCTCGGTGGCGTCATCTGCATCGGGGCGCTGACGACGTCGGGTCAGGCGGCCGGGCCCAACGTGCTCCTCGTCGGAACGTACAACGGCGTCACGGGCCAGTACTCGACGATCCAGTCGGCCGTCAACGCCGCGCACCCGGGTGACTGGATTCTGATCGGGCCGGGCGACTACCACGAGCGGGCCGACTACGCCAACAACTCGTGGCCCGCGGGCGTGTGGATCCAGAAGCAGGGCATCCATCTGCGCGGGATGAACCGGAACACCGTCATCGTCGACGGCACCAAGCCGGGCTCGCCCGGACACTGCTCGGCGAGCCCCTCCGCGCAGGACGACGGGCCGAACAACCAGGGCCGAAACGGCATCGAGGTCTTCGGCAAGAGCCGCGCCGCCGACGGCGTCAGCGTCGACAACCTCACGGTCTGCAACTTCCTGACCAGCAAGGGCGGTGGCAACGGCAACGAGGTCTGGTGGAACGGTGGCGACGGCGGTGGAGCGATCGGCCTCTACGGCTACGAGGGCAGCTACCTCACGGCGACGTCGACGTACTCCAACACCACGACGAGCCTCGGCGGCGCGTGCTGCGGCGTGAACTACCCCGCGGGCAGCTACGGCATCTTCTCCAGCGACGCCACGCGCTCCACCAGCGGCGGGTTCTCCTCCTGGACCAACGACTACGCGAGCAACATGGCGGACTCCTCCTACTACATCGGGGCGTGCCAGCAGCGCTGCGACGTGGTCATGAACAACGACCGCGGGGAGTACAGCTCGCTCTGCATCTCCACCACCAACGCCGGCGGCTACCTGCTCATCGAGCACACGACGTGCGACCTGAACAAGACCGGGCCGGTGTCCAATTCGCAGAACAACGACGACTGGCCGTCGCCGCAGATCGGGCTCTGCAACACCTCGCTGAAGACCGAGCCGCAGAAGGGTGCGACCGGCACGCCCTCGTGCACCGTGTGGCAGTTCAACACGCTCGTGAACAACAACAACCCCAACGTCCCGGGCAACGGCACGTCCGGTCTCGCGGGAGGTGGACCGGTGGGGACCGGCCTCATCCTCGCAGGGACGCAGGACATCACGCTGTACAAGAACGACATCGAGAGCAACAAGTCGTGGGGCGCCCTCGTCGTGGATCTGCCGGACCAGGAGACCGGCCCCGCGAACTGCCGCGGCGGCCTGCTGGTATCCCCGCCGCAGCAGACGCCCGTCTGCGTCTGGCCCGCGATCGGCAACGTGAGCATCGGGAACAAATTCCTCAACAACGGAGCCGGCTACGGCGTGCCCAACGGATCGCTGGGCGACATCGGACTGGCGACCGTCGCGCACGCGTCACCGCCGTTCAGCAGCACCAACGGCAATTGCTACTCGGGCGACACGGACAGCGGCCGCACGGGTGGCCCGTACACCGACCCACCCGGTGTCGAGACCGCGCCGGCGTACCAGCCCAACAGCCAGGGGCTGTGCACCCAGCCGAACGCCGGCGACTACGGCCCGCTGGCGGCGGAGGCCGAGTGCGCGTCGCAGCTGCTGGCGCCGTGCCCGACGCTCGAATCGCTGTGCAAGTTCAGCTCGCTGCCGTGCGTTCCCGCACCGACACCGATCGACTATCCACGTCCGGCGTCCTCCTTCAAGCTGCTGATGCCACCCGCGCAAACGTCGATGCCCAACCCGTGCGGGGGCGTACCCGTCAACGGGTTCTGTCCGCGGGCCGTCACGGCGCTCTCGTCAGTGCCGGCGCTGGCCGCCGGGTCGATCGCGGGGCTCGCCCTGCTGGTGGCCGCCGGGCGACGACTCCGGGAACGGAGGGCCGTCCGCCCTAGCGCGTGACAGCGACCACGCGGGACTGCACCCAGGTCGCCGGATCGCGGGTGACGCCCGGCTGGGCCCAGCCCGGCCCTCCGACGGCGTGCGTCACCTCGACCTGCGAGAACAGCCTGCCGGCGATCGCGATGGTGGCGACCGCGTACGCGACCGCGACCAGAGCGGCGAAACGCCCGGCACGAGGTGGCGAGGCGGACCTGAGGCGACCCGCGAGCTCACCACCGCCCACAGCGATGAGCGTTGCGATCGCGGGCAGCGCGTAGAACATGTAGCGGCCCTGCGGCTGGTGAGCGTCGAGCGCGAAGACCATCGCCGAGGCGAAGGCGGCGAGGCACTCGACCCCGAGGACGATCGTTGCGTCGCGATCTCGGCGGTTCGAGCGAACGCCGCGCACCGCGGCCAGCAGCACCAGCGCGACGGCGAGGGCCCCGAGCAGCCACGAAACGATCGGAAGCGGTCGCAGCTCGTACGTGCGACCGAACGCGGCGAAGAACGTCTCGGCGAACGACAGCACCGCCTCGCGCAGCTTGTCGCCGAACGGCGCGGACCACTTGGGGTAGTTGGCGCCCACCGCCAGAAGGTCGCCGTAGGCGCGCAGGTTTCGCCCGATCCACCACGGCAGCACGAGCCCGATCCCCACGGCCACCGCGACGCCGGCGCGGAGAAGCGCGGCTCGGTGGTGTGAGGCCAGGAGAGCGCCGGTGGCGAGCACCGCGGGCACGAGCACCAGGCCCGAGGTCTTGGTCCACAGGGTCGCGCCCAGCGCCAGGCTGAGCATCGCTGCGTCACGCCAGTGCAATTCGCCGCGCCGGAGCGCGCGCACCAGGATCAGTGTGCCGAGGCCGACCTCCAGCGTGCAGAGGACGTCGTTGTTGATCGCCGAGCTGTCGCCAATGAACGTGGGCAGCAAGGACACGAAAGCCGTCGCCCATACTGCGACGCGCCGGCGCTCGGGAAACGCAGCGCGGCATATGTGCCAGGTCACCACGGCGACCGCGACGCCGAGTACGACGTTCAGCAAACGCACTCCGTACAGCGCGCCCGTACCCCACGGCAGGAGTACGTGATACAGCCCGCCGGCCACCGCGTAGTACAGGGGAGGCTGGAAAAACTCGTCAGCGCCTGTCCTCGTCGCCCAGTACCAGTCGCGGCTGTTGACAGGAAAGCTGCCATGGGCAGCCTCGTGCACGTAGAGCGCGTGCCCGGTCTCGTCCGGCGCGAAGAGAAGCGGAGTGAGCAGCGCAAGCAAGACGCGAAGGGCCCCGCCGACCGCCAGCACGCTGAGCAGCAGCCAATCCCGGCGGAGCCACCGGGCAAAGTACGACACGACCCCCCGCCACCTTTGCATCACCCGTCGCCTAGTTGCGCACCTGGTGCTCACGCGCCCGGAAGCCGTACATGGCGAGATTTCCGGCCGGAAGAGGAAGGGCGAGCCGCACATGGCGCAACCACGTCGTGGCTGCGACCTTGGTACGCCTCGGAATCGGGGCCAGTCGCGCCCAGTACGAGAGTGGATAGGTGTTGACAATCGGTCGCACCGTGACGTCGACGCACCCAGCACGCTCCAGCAGCAGACGTGCGCTGCGTGGAGAGAACAGCTGCACGTGTTCGATGTCGTATATCGGCGATCGCCGCCCGAGGACTCGCGCGGAAAGGGCTCCGCGGTTGTGCCCCACGAGCAGAAGGGCGCCTCCCGGGCGGAGCAGTCTCAGCGCTTCGACGCACACGGCGAGCGGCTCGAAGAGGTGCTCGATCGTCTGAAAGCACGTCACCAGGGTGAGACTGCCCGGATCCGACAGACCGGGGCGGAATGCCTCGTTGACGATGAGCGGCCTGACCGCATCGGTCGCGGCTTCGACGGGAGCGCGCGAAGCCTCAACGCCCATCACACGCGTGAAGCCGCGGTCGAGCAATTCTCGTAGGAAGGAGCCGTCTCCCGTGCCGATGTCGAGCGCTCCGTCGCGATCCGGAAGCCGATGGAGGAAGCCGTCCAGGAGCCGAGCGTATGTCCTCGCCGCGTATCGTGACTCAGCGCCCGCATCGAAGCCGGCAGTGTCGTACGCCGACAAGAGGTCTTGCGGATCCGGCGTCGGGCTCGCGTACAGCACGTCACATCCGGTACAGCGAAGCAGGCGGTGGTGCATGTATTCGGGCACCTTGCGCGACGCGAACGCGAATTCGTCGAGCGCGTCCTCGTCGATGCGCGCGTTGTGGGCGACGACCGATGCGGATCCGCTCTCGCAGAGCGGACAAACTCGCTCTGCGCTTGAGGTCGCGGTCATCATGACCGCACCGACGTGAGTGCGCGCCTGGGTGCGTAGTGCTCGCCGTGTTCCTCGAGCCAGGTCGCGAACGCTCGCACTCCCGCGGGAAGCGGCGTCGTGGCGCTCCAGCCCAGCTCGGCCTGGATCTTTGTGGGATCGGACACCCAGGACATCCGCGAATCCCACGCGCGCCCGAGGTGGCTTCCGAAACGCGGCTCGGCCTGCACGCCGAGGACGTCGCGAACGACTCCTGCAAGCTGCTCGAGGGTGGTCCCGACGCCGCTTCCCGCGTTGTACACGGCGCCGCGGTGCAGGCCTGCTCCCCGCGCGGCTGATATCAACGCTTCGCACACGTCGTCGACGTGGACGAAGTCCCGGACCGTATCGCGGCGTGCGAGAGCCGGCCAGTCCCCGTCCTGGGCGCGCATCAGGAGTGTGGGCATCAGACGGCTCGGGTCCTCCCACGGGCCGTACACGCTGTACAAGCGCACCGTAACGATGGGGGGCGACGACGGGTCTTCGGCTGTGACTCGCGCGATCGAGGTTGCGGCCGCCTTCGTCGCGGCGTAGTGGTTGGTCGGGGCCAGGGGATGGTCCTCGGCAGGCGGGCGCGCACAGAGCCCGTACTCCGCTGAGGAACCGGCGAGCACCAGCGCTGCGCAGTCGGCAAGACGTGTGGCCGCCATCAGGTTCACGGCGCCCAGCACGTTGGTACGCGCCATTTCGACGTAGTCCGTCTCGAACGAGTAAGCGCCATGCGCGGCAAGGTGGAACACCCAGTCGGGTCGTGCCGTCGTCACGGCGCTTTGGACGGCTGCAAGGTCCGAGATGTCGCCTCGGCAGACCCGAACCGAGTCCTCGATGGCGCGCACGCGCCACAGCCGCGCTTCGGGGCGCACGAGCACGGTGACCTCGTGGCCGTCGGCGAGCAGACGCCGTGCCAGGTTCGCGCCCACGAACCCGGTTGCCCCGGTGAGGAACGTCCTCATCCCGAATGCGACGCGGCAAGCTCGCGACCGCGACTGAGTTTGACGGCGACGGGACGAGCGTACAGGGTGCTCGCCAGCCGCAGCGTCGTCATCGACTCACCGCCGTGCCGGTCCATTCGAACGATGGGGAATTCCAGCACCGGCAGGCCCCGCTGCCGAGCGTGGATGAGGACCTCGGCGTCCAGGAAGCTGCCAGGCTCGGAGAGGAGTTCGGGCGGCAGGAGGGTCCGATGCCAGATCTTCGGGTTGCCGTTGATGTCGGCAGATTCGATTCCGAAGAACGCCCGGCACTCGGCGTTGTACATGCGTGATCCGAACCGGCGCAGCGGCGAGTACGCGCGCGTGGTGCGCCGCCCCTTCACCAGAGCGTCGCGGTGCTCCAGCGCGCACCGTACGCCGCGCAGCAGGTCGACGTCGTGGGTGCGTGCGCTGTTTGCAAACCCGATGACCGACGCGCTCGTCGTGCGCAACCCACCGATCACCGCGTTTCCCCAGCCCGCCGGGGTGGCGACGACGCTCACGCGTTCCGGATGGGCTTCCGCCAGCCGCCGGCAGGAGGCGAGGCTGTCGTCACGGCTGTTGTTGACGGCGAGGACGAATTCGACCGCAACGATCTCATCCAGAGCCCGGAGATACGCTTCCACCACGCGCTCGATGTGGTCCGCCTGATTGGCGACGGGCAGCACCACCCCGACGCGCGTCATGCCGCTGGTCTCCGTTCCAACGCTGAAACGACGACGTCGGCGATCGCTTCGGCGGTGAGTCCGTGCCTGAGCAGCATCCACGCGCTGTCGCCGGTGAGCCCGTCGCACGCCCCGTCCACTCCGATCCGGATCAACCGAGCGGAAGCGCCGGCGTCTGTCATCGCCTCGGCCACCAGAGATCCGAGTCCGCCGATCCGGTAGTGATCCTCGACAGAAACGACCAGCTGGTGGTCGACGGCAAGAGCCCCGAGCGCCGCTGAGGGACTCGGAGAGATGCAGGGCACCTGAACGACCGTTGGCGTGACGCCGCGCGCTTGGAGCAGACGTGCGCTCCGCACGGTCTCAGAGGTCATGCCACCGGTCGTGACGATCGCGACGCCGGTGCCGTTCTCGACGACTTCCAACCGCCCGATCGAAAAGCGATCGCGGAGCCCAGGAACGGTCGCCGAGTCCTTGGCCAGCCGCAGGTACGCGGGACCTGCGACCGCGTGGACCGCGCGCGTCGCGGCGACGGCTTGTTCGTCGGAACCAGGTGCCAGGACGGTGAGGCCGGGCTGCGTGCGCATCATTCCCAGGTCCTCCAGGGCCCAGTGTGAGTGTCCCGCGGAGCCGTAGCCGAATCCACCCCCCACTCCGACCACACGCACGGGCAGGTTGTGCTGAACGGCGCCATCGCGGAACTGCTCGAATCCCCGCATGGAGGCGAACGTCGCTATCGAGTAGCAGTAGGGAATGAAGCCCTGCTGGGCGAGACCGGCGGCGGCGCTCATCATGTTGGCCTCGGCGACGCCAACATTGAGGAACCGATTCGGGAAGCGATCGGCGAAGGGCTCGAGCACCATGAATCCGAGATCGCCGGTGAGAAGGACCGTGCGCTGGTCGTCGGCGGCGATGCGCGTGAGCGCGGAGACAAACGCCGCTCTCATCGGGGGCCGCTCACCAGCTCGCGCGAGCGGTCTCCAACTGCCGCGAGTGCGTCTGCGTACTGCGCGTCCGACATCGGCAGGTAGTGCCAGGCCACGAGCCCTTCCATGAACGGCACGCCGCTTCCGCTCACGGTGCGCGCGCGGATGAAAACCGGTCTCCCGTCACTGCGCGTCGCGCACGCGTGCGACAACTCGCGCTGGTCGTGCCCGTCGACGTCGACCGTCTGCCACCCGAACGCTTCGATCTTGTTCAGCACCGGATGGAGTCGCAGCACGTCCTCGGTCTTGCCCAGCGCCTGCTGACCGTTGTCGTCCAAGATCGCCGTCAGGTTGCTGAGGCGATGGTGGCCCGCCAGCATGACAGCCTCCCACGTCGACCCCTCGTTGAGCTCGGCGTCGCTGACAAGTACGTACGCGCGCGCGTGCGCGGGCCGGAGCCGCATGCCGAGCGCGACACCCACTGCCACAGCGAGTCCCTGTCCCAACGATCCTGTCGAGACATCGACCCCGCGCAGCCGATGATCGGGATGCACACCCAGCAGGCTGCCGTTCTGGCAGTACGTCGAGAGGTCGTACTCGCTCAGGAGCCCGCGCAGATGCAGCGCGCAGTAGTAAGCGAGCGCTGCGTGCCCCTTGGAGAGCACGAAAACGTCGCGGTCCGGGTCGTCGGTGCCCACACCACGAACGACGTCGCGAAGCAGCACGTCGACGATGTCGGCGATCGACAGCGAGGACCCGATGTGACCGACGCCGGCCCGTTTCGCGCAGGCGAGGATGAGGCGGCGAATCTCCGCGCCTCCCGGAAGCTCGTCCGAGCCCGGCTGCGAAAGGGGCAGCATGGGTCAAGGATGGGGTCCGGCCACGGGCCGATCCCCTGGGTCACGAGTTCGAAACAGCTTCGGGACCGCTTCGCTCGGGGCCCCTACGGGCCCTTAGGCTCCCTGCCATGTCGCTGGGCCGGCGGGGGCTTCTGTGGATGGCGCTGCTCTCTTTCGCGCTCTCGATGGCGGTGAGCGCTCGCCACGTCTCCGCCGCCGCCACGGGGACCGCATACGTCTCCGACTTCGGCGCTGCGACGGTGACGCCCGTCGCAGTCTCGACGAACACCGCCGGCGCTCCGGTCGGCGTGGGCAGCAATCCGTACGGCGTCGCCATCAGTACCGACCGCACGACCGCCTACGTGACCGACTACGGCGCCGGAGCGGTGACGCCGATCAGCACCGCGACCAACACCCCCGGGACGCCGATCTCCGTGCTCACCAATCCGGCCGGCATCGCCGTCACACCGGACGGCGGGACTGCTCTCGTGGTCGACCAGGGCAGCAACGCGGTGACTCCCATCGATCTGGCCACGAAGACGGCGGGGGCCCCGATCGCCGTCGGCACCTTCCCGCTCGACGTGGCGATCGCGCCCGACGGGAGCACGGCGTTTGTCACCAACAATGGCAGCAACACCGTGACGCCGGTCGACCTGGCCAGCAAAACGGCGGGCGCGGCCATCGCGGTCGGGTCGCTGCCCCAGGGCGTCGCCGTCACCCCCGACGGCTCGAAGGCGTTCGTCGCCAACTTCGGAGACGGCACCGTGACGCCGATCGTTCTCAGCACGAAGACCGCCGGTGCGGCGATCGTGGCGGGCAACGGCGCGTCCAGCCTCGCGGTCACGCCCGATGGAGCCACCGCTTACGTCGTCAACGAGCTCGACGGAACGCTCACCCCGATCACGGTGGCCACGAACACCCCGGGCGCGCCGGTCGCCGTGGGCAGCCTGCCCCGGGACATAGCCATCACCCCGGACGGATCGACGGCGTACGTGACGCTTCAGGGCAGCACTGCGGTCGTTCCGGTGGACCTGGCAGCGCGCACGGCCGGTGCGCCCATCGCCGTGGGTCTGGGCCCGGTCGGCGTCGGCATCACCCCCGACGTGACCACGACGGCACTGCTCTCTTCGGCGAACCCGGCTGCGCCGGGAGCCACGCTCACCTTCACGGCATCCGTGACACCTGCACCCGGGTACGGGGCGGTGCAATTCGCAGTCGACGGAACGCCGGTGGGGTCGCCGGTCCTCCTCCACGGCGGAGCGGCGACCTCGCCGCCGATCAGCTCGCTCGCGACGGGGACGCACTCGGTCACCGCCTCGTTCACCGGCGAGCTGAGGTACTTCGTCTCGAGCGCCACGACCCTGCGTGAGACGGTCTCGGCTGCCGCCACGTCCGCACCCTCGACGACACCGACCAGCGTGCCGAACACCGGAGCAGCGGCTGGGACCACAACCGGGCCCTGGCCGCAGGTCCTCGTGGCCGCCGCGCTGGCGAGCTTCGCCGGCGTGATGCGCCGACGCGGGAGAGCGCGCCGCCACATCTGACGCGAGCCCGTCACACGGGACCCTCCGTTGTTGCGTGCGCTACAGAACCTGCGATCAGGTCGGAGCCTGAGGCGCCGCATCCGACATCGCTTGACAACTCTTGATATCGCGTGACCGGCGCTTGATGAGCGATTGAACGTGGCCTGCATATAACTGCTGCAGACGCCTCGTGGGGGGGGGCTGCACATAGGGGGACGGAAGTGCATCGCACTGCTGACGTTGCTGGCCAAGGCACGCAACAGGGGGACACGGGCCTGACCGGGCGGTTTGCATTCGCGACGCCTTCTCGACGTCTGCGCTGGGCGACCGGCGCGCTGCTCGCGCTCGGCGTGGCCACGGCCGCGCCGGTGTCGAGCGGCGCGGCCGCGTCGAGTCCGCGGATGGTCTCGATCATCGTGCGCGGAGCGGGACCGCAGTGCACAAGCCAGGTACTCAACCAGGTCACGGCGCTCGGCGGGCGCGTGATGCTGCGGATCGGGCTGCTGGACGGCGGGAGCGCGCTGCTTCCTGCGCAGGCGCTTCCGGCGCTTGCTTCGTCGTCGTGCGTTCTGGAGGTGACTCCCGACGCGACCATGGCCCCGCAGTCGATCGGCAGCTACGACCCGACGACCGATGTCGGCTCGCTCTACAACACCGAGGTGATGATCGGCGCGCAGACCGCTTGGACAAAGGGCTACACGGGCTCGGGCGTCGGTGTTGCACTGATCGACACGGGCGTCGCGCCCGTCGCCGGCCTGACGACCAGCGGCAAGCTGATCAACGGCGCCGATCTCTCATTCGACTCGCAGGTCTCATCGCTGACGCGGAGTGACGAGTACGGGCACGGCACACACATGGCCGGCATCATCGCGGGCCGCGACGCGGCGGCCGTCTCGGGCCACTACGCGGGCGATACGAGCGACTTCATCGGAGTTGCACCGGACGCGCGCCTTCTCAACGTGAAGGTCGGCGACGAGCAGGGGGTCGCCGACGTGTCCCAGGTCATCGCGGCGATCGACTGGGTTGTGCAGCACCGCAACGACAACAGCATGAACATCCGTGTCCTGAACCTCTCATACGGGACGGTCAGCGGGCAGGCGTACGCGCTCGACCCCATCGCCTACGCCACCGAGGTCGCGTGGCGCAACGGCATCGTGGTGGTCGCCGCCGGGGGCAACAACGGCGGTTCCAGCACGGTCGGGCTCAGCGATCCTGCGTACGATCCTTACGTCCTCGCGGTGGGGGCTGACGACACGAACGGGACGGTCGCCACCTCCGACGACGTGTGCGCGAGCTTCTCCAGCGTGGGCAACGGCACGCGCAACCCGGACGTCGTCGCCCCGGGTGCGCACATCGCCAGCCTGCGCGACCCTGGTTCGAACGTCGACCTGCAGTTCGGGTCGACCGCAACCGTGGGCGCTCGCTTCTTCCGAGGCAGCGGCACGTCGCAGGCAACCGCAGTGGTGTCGGGTGCCGCGGCCATCTACCTGTCGGACCACAAGACCGCCACGCCGGACCAGGTCAAGGGTGCGCTCGTGTCGACTGCCGCCAAGCTCACGGGGCAGAACGCAACCTGCCAGGGCGCAGGGCTGATCAACGTCAACAACGCACTCGCGGTCGTGCCGACGACCACGCAGAAGTTCACCAGCTCGACGGGCACCGGCACACTCGAGAACGCGCGCGGCGGTCTGCACATCGTGTCGCAGCGCAACGGCGTTGCGCTCGCCGGTGAGCAGGACGTCATGGGCAAGACCTGGAGCTCGTCCGCGATGGCCACCAACGAGTCGAAGCTGGCCGCTTGGAACGGGGGCACCTTCAACGGCGCGGGCTGGTCGGGCTCCGGCTGGTCGGGCGCGGGCTGGTCGGGCGCGGGCTGGTCGGGCTCGGGCTGGTCCGGAGCAGCCTGGTCGGGCGCGGGGTGGTCGGGAAGCACGTGGACCGGGGCCGGCTGGTCGGGCGCAGGCTGGTCCAGCGCGGACTGGTCGGGCACCGGGTGGCACGGCGCGGGGTGGTCCGGCGCCGGGTGGTCCAACGGAGCCTGGGTCGGCAACGGCTGGTCCGACTACATCTGGAAGTAGCAACGCACGACAGCGAGCGACAACGGCTCACTCGCACGCACAGCAGCCGCGCAGAGCATGCGCGGCTTTGCTGTGCAACGTGGAAGCCACCGACATGGCAAGTCGGGAAGGCGAGATTCGAACTCGCGACCTCACGGTCCCGAACCGTGCACTCTAACCTGGCTGAGCTACTTCCCGAGGCCCGCTCGATGATACCTCGTGACAGCGGCCGCATCGGAGGGCCATACTCGTTCTCAGGATTCGGTCAGGAGACGTGTCATGGGCAAGATCACGATCACGAAGGTCATCGAGTCGCCGGTTGAAAAAGTCTTCGCGTACGTCGACGACTACCACAACACCACGAAGTACATGAAAGACCTCACCAAGTGGCAGCCGACCGGCGACAGGACGCACGGCAAGGGCTCGGAGTTCGAGGTGGGCATGCGCGCGGGACCGACCACGCTCACATCCACCGTCACCATCACCACGTGGACCGAGAACCGCACGATCGGCTGGACGTCGACGCAGGGCTTCAAGCAGACCGGCCGGTGGAGCTTCAAGCCCAAGGGTGACGATACCGAAGCAACCTTCGAGATGGACTACGAGTTCGGCGGCGGTCTGGCGGGCAAGATGCTCGGACGTGTGGCGGAGCCGATCGTGCGCGCAAACCTCGAGCACTCCGTGGCCACGTTGAAGACCACCACGGAGAAGCTCGCCACGCGCACCACGCCCAAGAGTCACGCGGCGGGCGCGTCGCGCGCGAAGTCGTCAGCGAAGCGCTGAGACGGGCGGCGCCTGCTGCGCCGGAGTCACGGAGATCGTTCCAGGGGAGGCGGTGACGGCCTGCACCTGAAAGGCGTTCCCTGGTTGCAGCATGCTCGTCTGCGCCGGCGCGGTGAGGATGTACGTGGCCGAGCTCTGCCCCTGAAGCGTCTGCGGCCCGCCGGCCATCGTGAGTGGCACGCGAAAGTCTCGCCCCTGCGCGAGCACGAAGTGCGGCGAGAGCGCGCGGCCGTCGCGATTGTCGACTCGAACCTGTGCTGTGAAGAGCGCGGAGGTCTCGGTTGCGCGCACCACCGTCAGGTGCAGCGGCGCCGGGGTCAGCAGCGCTCCGCCCAGGAACGTCACGGAGGCCGCCGCGCACACGGCCCCCGATCGTCCCAGGATCGTGCGCAGCCGGCCATCGAATACGTGCGCGTCGACGCCGCGCACGGAGGAGGCGGCCACGGCGAGCGCCGGCACGCTGAAGGCGAAGTAGGTCGTCAGCGAGCGGCTGGACACCATGAGCGCGGCGAGCGGCAGCAGTGGAACGAGTCGCTTGAGGCTCGCGTAGCGCCACACATAGAGAAGCAGCGCCGCAGCCAGCGCGCAGAGCGCAGCCACCGTGAACAGCGCGAGGTTGCCTCCGCCGATTCCGTAGCTGCGCATGAGGTCGACGGGTCCGATGCCCGACGGAATGAGCCCGCCGGTGACCGGAAGCAGGAGCTTGGACACCCAGGCCCCCGGGTTCCAGACGATGAACGGGAGGTTTAGCACGAGGAACACGACGCCCACGGTCGACGCGTAGCGAGCCGCGGTGCGCAGCCAGTCGTGCCGGCGCGCGCGCGCTTCGAGCGCGACACCGATGGTGAGAAACGGCACGAGCAACCACGGGTTCTGCTTGACCGCGCACGCGGCGCCGAGCGCCACGGGGCCGATCCAGCGCGCCACCCCGCGCTCGGCAGGGTCGCCGTATCGATCCCAGCTGAATAGCGCGACCAGCACGAAGGGAAGGGCGAGCGTGTCCACGTTGCCGCCGGTCACGGGACCGAAGAAGACCGGAAGCGCGAAGAAGAGCGGAAGCCACGCGCGAACGCGCGCCGCCGTGAGGCGCCACAGAACCATGGCGGCCACCCCCCAGCAGGCCAGGTTGACCAGCTCGCTCGCGTACGAGTTGACGCCGAGCAACGCCACGGCCGGCACGTAGAGGAGGAATGACAGCGGTGGGTACGAGGCCGTGGAGACTATCCCGCCGTTCAGCGTCACCGTCCCCACCGAAACGCCGAACTGGTGCAGAGCGAAGGACAGATCGGCCGTGTACGGGTTGATGCCGTGGAGCAGGCGGATCGCGGCGCCCTGATCGAGCGCGACCTCGTCCGTTCCGAGCGCGCGCGTCGACGCACCCGCCGCTCCGACCAGGGCCACGATCGCGACGCTCCCGATGAGCAGCACCTGGTCGAAGCGCCGCTGCGCGGCTTCACCGCGGACCGTGACGGCGAGCGCCATGACCGCGATGCTCGTTGCCGCGAGCAGCACGGCGAGGAAGGGGATGAAGCCCCTGTCGGTGGACGTCGTCACCCAGTCGGCCCACGCGAACCACAGAAGTCCGGTGAGCAGCCGCGCGTACTGGCCGACCGTGAGCCCGCCCCCGGCGCTGAGCGGCCAGCGCCACACCTGAGACTCGGCCGGGGCGGTGCGCTCGACGTGGCGCGATCGAGGTCGCGGGAGACGCGCGCCTCGCTTCAGAGAAGCGCCGCCGTAGGCCACGGGCTCACCCTAGGGTCCGGTCGCAGGCCGCGCGTGGCAGGTGCGTAGCGGGCGTTTGCTGAGACTGTGACGAGCGAGGGCGCATTCGGCCATCTCCCGCCGTCGCGCTCCCGTAGAATCGGAGAGCAAGGTTTGGAGGCGAAGAGCCACATGGCATCCGGAAACGGCAAAGCTGAACTGAATCGCGCCGCCTCCGTCGTCACCGGCAGCGCGCAGGTCAAGCGCGGCCTCGCGGAGATGTTGAAAGGCGGCGTGATCATGGACGTCGTCACCGCCGAGCAGGCGAAGATCGCCGAGGACGCGGGCGCCGTTGCGGTCATGGCGCTGGAGCGCGTTCCGGCCGACATTCGCCGGGAAGGCGGCGTCGCGCGCATGAGTGACGTCTCGCTGATCAAGGACATCATGGCCGCGGTCACGATCCCGGTCATGGCGAAGGCGCGCATCGGGCACTTCGTCGAAGCGCAGGTCCTGGAGGCGCTCGGCGTCGACTACGTGGACGAATCCGAGGTGCTGACACCCGCGGACGAGGAGCACCACATCGACAAATGGCAGTTCACCGTGCCGTTCGTCTGCGGAGCGCGAGACCTCGGCGAAGCGCTGCGTCGCATCGGAGAGGGCGCGGCGATGATCCGCACCAAGGGCGAAGCCGGCACCGGCAACGTCGTCGAGGCCGTCCGCCACATGCGCGCCGTGCAGGGAGGCATACGCCACCTGCACGCGCTGCGCCGCGACGAGCTGATGGCCGAAGCCAAGCGGCTGGGCGCGCCGTACGAGCTGGTGCTCGAGGTGCACGAGCTGGGCAAGCTGCCCGTGGTCAACTTCTCCGCGGGTGGCATCGCGACGCCCGCCGACGCGGCGCTGATGATGCAGCTCGGCTGCGAGGGCAACTTCGTCGGCAGCGGCATCTTCAAGAGCGACGACCCCCTCGGGTACGCCAAGGCGATCGTCGCGGCGACCACCTACTTCGACAAGCCCGACGTGGTCGCCCAGGTGAGCGCCGGCCTCGGCCGGGCCATGCGCGGCGTCGACGTCGCAACGCTTCCCCGGGAGGAGCTGCTTGCCGCGCGAGGGTGGTGAGCTGAAGGTCGGAGTCCTCGCGCTTCAGGGTGATGTCCGCGAGCATCTGGTTGCCCTCAGGTCGTGCGGGGTGGACGGAAGCACCGTTCGCACCCCGGAGGAATTGGCGGACGTCGACGCGCTCGTGCTACCCGGCGGCGAGTCCACCACTCTCAGCCGCCTCCTCCGCGTGTTCGGCATGGAGGACCCGCTTCGCGCCCGGGTGGCGTCCGGCATGCCGTGCATGGCCACCTGTGCCGGGCTCATCGTGCTGAGCCGGAGCATCGTCGACGGCCGGCCCGACCAGCTTGCGCTCGGCGCGCTGGACGTGGCTGTGCGGCGCAACGCGTTCGGGAGGCAGGTGGACTCGTTCGAGGCCGACGTCGACGTGGAGCCCCTCGGGGTGGCTCCGTTCCCGGGCGTGTTCATCCGGGCGCCCCGCATCGAGGCCGTCGGGCCGGCCGCCCACGTAATTGCCAGCCTTGACGGTATCCCGGTCGCGGTCGAGCAGGGTCCGCACCTCGGCCTGTGCTTCCATCCGGAGATGACCCGCGACCTGCGGCTTCACGAGCTCTTCGTGCGCAGAGTCGAGGAGCGTTGGGGGGTCGACGCCGCGTGAACATCCGGACGGCGTCGTTCCGCGATCTCGCCCGCATCGAGCAGCTGTACGGTGACAGCCTCGACGACTCGCTCGGCGTGGGCCAGATCTCGTCGGACAACCCCGTGCCGCGGGCAACGCTGCTGCGTCTCTGGTACGCGCTCACGAAGTCCCTGTCCTCGCTCGTGCCCGGTACGGACTCGGGTGACGCGCTGCTCGTGGCGGAGGACCCCAAGGAGGACGTGGTCGGCTTCATACAGGCGCAATCGCCGCCCGGCCGCCCGAAGACGTGGCAGATCCTGAACCTGTGCACGAGCACGACGGCGCCCGGGCACTTCGCGCGCGAACAGCTGCTGCACGAGCTGTGCAACCACGGGCTGCAGGTGGGCGTGCACCGATTCCACGTGCGTGTTCCCGTGGACCATCCGCTGGTCGCGGTGTTTCTGGAGCAGGGATTCACGCAGCTCGCGACTGAGCAGATCCTCTACAGCGACGAGCGACCACCCCGCGTCCGCGGCCAGCGACAGGTGGGCATGCGCCCGGCGCGTCGCGACGACATCGCGGCCATCCACCTGCTCTACCTGCGCACCGCGCCGTCGCAGGTGGCCACGTTCGAGGGGCCTTCGTTCAAGGCCTGGCAGGCGGGCTACGCGCAGGGGTTGATGGCGCGCATGGGCCGCGACGACGCCCGCCACTTCGTCGTCGAGCGCCCCGGCGTCGTGGCCTGGGCAGCGATCCGGCCTCCCTCCGCCACGCAGCCCGCGATCCTCACGCTCATGTGCGACGGGCACGACCCCGACCTCCGCGACGCCGTGATCGACGCGGTGCTCGACGAGCTGCCGTCCGGCCCCGTCCTCTCGGTGCTGCGCCACTACGACTCGGAGCTCATCCGCGCGCTGCAGCAGCGCGGCTTCGAGATCTACGGAGCGCAGCGCGTGCTCGTGTGCGACCTGGGCAACAAGGTGCGCATCAAAGAGGTGACCCGGCGCAAGAAGCCGGTGCTCGTGCACGCCGGCGTCGCGCAGAGCGTGCCGGTTCCTGCAGACGGCGCCCGCCTGCGGGTGGTCCCGTCCAGGCGACTGCACGGGTCGGAGTCGCCGGCGCAGTGATGCCGTACGGCTCCTCGTGGGAGGAGGAGCTGAACCTCCTGTTCGAAGCGCTGCCACCACGGGTGGCGATCGCAGCGCAGCGCGTGGCCGGGAACAGGGGCGGTCTGCTGGAGATCGTGCTCGACCTGGGGCGGGAGCCCGAGGCCCGCTTCACCGACGGTGAGGTGATCCTCGACCACGCCAACGTCGGCCACCACGACCTCGAGTACGTCGCTCAGCACGTCGGCAACTTCGGCGACGACAACCGCGCGGGCATCGAGCGCACGCTCCACCGCATCAGCGCGATCCGCAACCGAAAGGGGGACATCGTCGGGCTCACCTGCCGCGTGGGGCGCGCGGTCACGGGGACGATCGACATCATCAAGGACATCGTCGTCGGCGGTCAGTCGATCCTCCTGCTGGGCCCGCCGGGGATCGGCAAGACGACCATGCTCCGCGAGTGCGCGCGCGTGCTCAGCGAGGAGTGCGGCAAGCGCGTGGTGATCGTCGACACCTCGAACGAGATCGCGGGTGACGGTGACATACCGCACCCAGGCATCGGCCGCTCCCGCCGCATGCAGGTGCGCACCCCCGCGCAGCAGCACGCGGTGATGATCGAGGCGGTGGAGAACCACATGCCCCAGTGCATCATCATCGACGAGATCGGCACGGAGCTCGAGGCCGCGGCCGCGCGCACGATCGCCGAGCGAGGCGTGCAGCTGGTGGGCACCGCGCACGGTTCGACGCTGGACAACCTGCTCGTCAACCCCACGCTCAACGATCTGCTGGGCGGGATACAGACCGTCACGCTGTCCGACGAGGAGGCGCGGCGCCGGGGCACACAGAAGTCGGTGCTCGAGCGCAAGTCTCCGCCCACGTTCGACGTGCTGGTGGAGATCCAGGAGCGGCACCGCGTGGCCGTGCACGTGCCGGTGGCGGAGACCGTGGACGAGGCGCTGCGTGGCCGGATGAAGCCGCCGCAGCTGCGGCTGCGCGGCGAGTCCGGACAGATCGCGAGCCGCATCGACACGAGCGTCGAGGCCCAGCGCCCGTCGCCGTTCGAAACGGTGCCGTTTCCGAACGCGAGAGGTGGACGCCGGGTTCGCGAGCGCCGGCGCCGCTTCGACGTCGACGACCACCTGCCGGTGCAGCGACGCGACTGGGATGCATCGCCGGCGTCCAGCCGGCCGCGACTTCCGCTCAGCATCTTTCCCTATGGGGTGTCGCGCAGCTACCTGGAGCAGTCGGTGCGCGAGCTGAAGGTGCCGGTGCGCATCCAGCACCACGTCGACGACGCGGACGTGGTGCTGACGCTCAAGAACTACTACAGGCGGCGCGACTCGCCCGTGCGGGCCGCCGAGTCGTCCGGCATCCCCATCCACGTGCTGCGCAGCAACACGGTGGCGCAGATCAAGGGCGCGCTCTCACGCGTGTACGGCGTCGAACCGGAGCAGGGCGCGGAGCCCCGCGGCCTGATCGTGCACAACGGGGGCGACCCCCCGCCCGGCCAACATCCCGGGGGGAATGCGGGGGAAGACCCCCCGCCTGACCAGTGACCGGGCGGGCAGGCTACTTCATCTCGCTCGAGGGGATCGACGGGGCGGGCAAGAGCACGCAGGTCGCGTCGCTGGTGGCATCGCTTCGCGCCGAAGGACGGGAGGTGACCACTGCCCGTCCGGACGGCACGCAGGTGGGCGAGCTGGTGCGCAGCTTCGTGCTGCAGCACCGGGTGGGGGCCCCGGTGGACCCTTGGGCAGAGGCGCTGCTGTTCTTCGCGGGTCGCGCGCAGCTGCTGCGTGAGGTGATCCTTCCCGCCCTCGAGGCCGGCGCGACCGTCGTCGCCGACCGCTTCACGGACTCCACGCTTGCGTACCAGGGAGGCGGTCGCGGCCTGCCGATCGACGAGCTCATCCGCCTGCACGAGGTGGTGTGCGGCGGGGTCTGGCCCGACCTGACCATCTACCTCGACATCCCGGTGGCCGTGGCGTCGGCGCGACAGCACGAGCAGCAGCTCCCCCTGGACCGCATCGAGGTCGCGCCCGAGGCGTTCCACGCCGCCGTGCGGCAGACGTTCGAGGATCTCGCCCACCGGTTCCCGGAGCGCATCGTGCGCGTGGACGCGAACGTGCCGGCGCTGGCACTCTCGCGCGAGATCAACGGCATCGTGCAGCGGCGCTCGGGCGCGGCGCTCGTGGCGACCGGCCGAACGGCCTGAGGTCAGACCTGGATCACCACCTCGTCGGCTGACACGACACGCTCGATCCGGCTGCCGGCCAGGTGCACCCGGACGCCCAGGACCCCGGGCGTTCCCGGCTCCCATCCGTCGTCGAACAGCGTTCGAGCCTCGCTCCACGTGGCCGCCTGTTTCTGTCGCCTGCCGTCGGTGAACGCGACGGTTCCCGGTCGCGTGGCGAACCCGAACCCGACCTCGCCTCCGCTGGTGAGGAACGCGTGCGTCGACGCGATGCGCGCGGCGTCCGCAAACGGCGATGCGCTCGCTGCCAGCAGGGCCGACAGCGTCGGCATGCCCCCCGATCGGGCCAGCTCGCGCACGCCGGCGCGTTCCGCCACCTGGGCCGCCCGCTCCCTACGCCGCTCCTCGGTGGCCACCTCGGCCAGCCGCGCGCGAATCTCGCGCAGCTGCCGGTCGTACGGGGACATGGCCGCGACCGTCGCGCGCTCCGCCGCGCGCAGCGCCTGCGAGACCGCATCGACCTCGGCGGCGTCGAGGTCGCGCAGCCGATCCGGTGCGACCGTTTCGGGAAGCCGCGGCAACTCCAGGAGCGGATCCGAGCTCATCCTTGGATCATCCCGGAGCGGGGCGGCGGCCGTTTGCTGTATGAGAAGTGGTCGTCCAACCCACACGAGGTGAACAGAAACGTGGCTCGAGTGCTCCATGACGTGATCCGGGTCGTGCGCGAAGGGTCCGTGGCCGTGGCGACGATCGACCACCCGCCGGCGAACGCGATCGGCGGAAGCGTGGTCGCCGGCCTGCTCGAAGCGCTGGAGGACGCCGAGTCCGACCTCTCCTGCAGGGCGCTGGTGCTCACCGGCAACGGCCCCAAGTTCTTCTCTGCGGGCGCGGACATCACGGAGTTCGGCGGCGGGGCCGACCGGCTCGGCGGCGCGCTCGACCTCACGTTGAAGTTCGAGCGATCGCGGCTGCCGATCATCGCGGCCGTCAACGGCATCGCGTTCGGCGGCGGTTGCGAGCTGAGCCTGGCATGCGACGTTCGAGTCTGCTCGTCGAACGCGCGGTTCGGTCAGCCCGAGATCAAGCTTGGCATCATCCCGGGTTGGGGAGGAACGCAGCGGCTGCCGCGCCTGATCGGCCGCTCGGCCGCGATGGAGCTCCTGCTGACGGGCGATCCCATCGATGCGGAGCGCGCGCTGCGGGTGGGCCTGGTGTCCGAGGTGGTGGAGCCCGACGCGCTGCCGGCGGCCGCACAGCGCTGGGCGGAGCGGCTCGCCAAGCAGGCGCCCCTGGCGATCGCGGCCACCAAGCGCGCGGTGAACGAGGGATCTGCGTTGCCGATCGCGGACGCGCTCGGGGTGGAGCAGCGCGAGTTCATCTCGCTGTTCTCCACGGAGGACGCGAGCGAGGGCATCAGCGCCTTCCTGCAGAAGCGCGCGCCGGAGTTCAAGGGACAGTAAGTGGTCGCCGTGCTCAGCCCCATCGGGTTGGTGCTGCTTGCGGGTTCGTCGGTCGCCGCCACCGGGCTGCGCTGGCAGAAGCTGCTGGGGCTCATGCGCCGCTCCAAGCAGCACGAGTCGCGCCTCGATCATCCGTTTCGACGCGTCGAGGCCTTCGTGGTGTACGTGCTCGCGCAGGCGCGACTGCTGCGCTGGCCGTACGCGGGCGTGCTGCACGCGCTGATCTTCTGGGGCTTCATCGTGCTGCTGACGGCGATCGCGCAGGGCATCGTCGAAGCCGTCTGGCAGGGATTCCATTTCAACGAGCTCCCGGGTGCGGGCGCCATCGCGCTGCTGCAGGACCTCTTCTTCTTTCTCGTGATCTGCGGCATCGTCATGGCGCTCTACAACCGCCTCGTCGTCAACCCCACGAGATTTCGCGGTAGCCACAGGCGGGACGCCATCCTGATCCTGGTCTGGATCGGGGGCCTGCTGACCTGCATGGAGCTCAACTACGCGACCCGCATCGCGGAGGGTGCGCCCGAGGCCGTGGCGCAGTGGCGGCCGATCGCTTCGGCGCTGTCCAGCATCTTCCGCCCGCTGGGTTCGGGGAGCGAAGGGCTCGTCGTCCTGCACGGGATCTTCTTCTGGCTGCACCTCGCGCTGGTGTTCGGCTTCCTGGTGTACCTCGGCTACAGCAAGCACCTGCACATCGTCACGGCGGCTCCCAACGTGTTCTTCAAGAACGAGAAACCGAAGGGCCGCCTGCCGGCGATCGACATCGGCGCCGTGATGAACGCGCCCGACCCCGCCGATCAGCACTTCGGCGCGAAGTCGCTCCAGGACTTCTCGTGGAAGGACATGCTCGACCTCTACACGTGCACCGAGTGTGGACGCTGCCAGACGCACTGCCCGGCGTTCAACACCGGGAAGGTACTGTCGCCGAAGACCCTCATCACAGACCTGCGCGACCACGCCTACGAGGACCTCGCGGGCGGGTACGCGACGACGACGCACTCGGCGCATCCGGTGCCGGAAGAGCCGGCGATGTGGACAACCGGCGACCACCAGCCGGGAGCGCAGCACGAGCTGGCCGGCATGTTCCAGCCGTCGTGGATCGCCCCAGACGACGTTGCCAAGGCGGTCGAATCGAACGGCGGCGAGCGGCCGCTCATCGGCGGAACGATCCTGGAGGAAACGCTCTGGGCGTGCACCACCTGCGGCGCGTGCATGGACCAGTGCCCGGTGTTCATCGAGCACGTGCCCAAGATCCTCGACATGCGGCGCCACCTCGTCCTCGACGAGTCCCGCATGCCCCGGCAGGCGGAGACGGCGCTGCGCAACATCGAAAACGTCGCCAACCCGTACGGGATGTCACACCAGTCGCGCGCGGACTGGGCGCTCGGCCTCGGCGTGCAGTTCGTGAGCGACAAACCGGACGCCGAGTACCTCTACTGGGTGGGTTGCGCCGCGTCGTTCGACGACCGGGCCAAGACGATCGCCACGGCGCTGGTCAAGATCCTGCAGGCGGGTGGCGTGGACTTCGCGATCCTCGGCACGGAGGAGAAGTGCAACGGGGACCCGGCGCGCCGCATCGGCAACGAGTACCTCTTCCAGGAGCGCGCCCGGGAGAACGTCGAGGTCCTCAAGCGACACAACGTGCGCAAGATCATCGCGTCGTGCCCGCACTGCTTCAACACGCTCGCCAACGAGTACGGCGACTTCGGCGGCGAGTTCCAGGTGTTCCATCACACGCAGATGATCGAGTCGCTGCTCGCGGCCGGGAAGATCACGCTCGACGACGCCAAGCCGCAGCGCGAGACGATCACCTACCACGACTCGTGCTACCTCGGGCGCTGGAACGACATCTTCGCGCCGCCGCGCGACATCCTGCAGCGCATCCCGGGGTTGCGCGTCGTGGAGATGGCGCGCAGCAAGAGCGAGGGGATGTGCTGCGGAGCAGGTGGCGGCCGCATGTGGATGGAGGAGACGCAGCCGCGCGTGAACCACCGCCGCGTCGACCAGGCGGTCGACAGCGAGGCGTCGAAGGTCGCGACGGCGTGTCCGTTCTGCCTGGCGATGTTCGACGAGGGCATCGCCTCGAAGCAGATCGGTGACCGGATTGCGGTCGACGACGTCGCGGTGTACGTGGCGCGCTCGCTGAAGGAGGCCTGACAGCGCGGCTGGACCGCGACTCTCATGCCTGGTACAGTCGTCTGCAGGTTCGAACGGGCGGGGATGGAGAGGGGGCCCATGCAGCAGTACCGCCCGGCCGAGGGCCGGTCGCGCCTCGCGCTTCTCGCGTTCTGCGTCTGGGCGCTCACAGCGCTCGCCGTCGTCGTCGCCGAGACCGCGCGGCTCCACATTCTCGACGTCATCAGATCCGGCGTTCCCGTCTCCGTGAACGACACGATGTTCAGCGACGGCTTCGTCGGCGCAACCGCGTGGCTGGAGATCTCCGCGTACGCCGCCGCGGCCGTCGCGTTCCTGCTCTGGCTGCGTCGCGTCGTCGAGAACAATCGCGCGCTCGGCGCGCCGGCGTGGACGAGGACCCACGCGGCAACCGCGGCGGCAGCGCTCGGCCTGTTCGTGCTCAGCGGGGCGGTCCGCTACGCCGCGGCGCTCACCGGGCAGCCGCAGAATCCCATCGCCGGGCTGACCGACTCCTCGTTCTTCGAGGTCGGGTCGATCGTCCTCGCCGGTGTGTCGGCGGTGTGCGCCGTCACGCTGCTGGTCGTGGTCACTCGCCGCCAGTCGCACTTCGCGCTCGGAGCGAGCGCCGCGCGGTATGCCCCGCCCGCGCCGCCGCCGCTGGCGGATCCGGCCGCCGTGCCTGCACACTTGCAGCTTCCGGCCTGGCCGGGGGAGCTCTAAGGAGGAGAACGCGTGGCAGAGACAGTCATCTACGAGCCGTACAGCCCGGAATGGGCAGCCGCGTACAAGGACGAGATCAACCGCTCGTCGATCTACAAGCAGGCCGCGTCCGGCTGGGAGGGGACGGTGGGCCTGGTCATCCTCGCCGAGCCGGACAAGAACGTTCCCGAGGACCAGGGCATCGTGCTCGACCTGTGGCACGGCGAGGCCCGTGACGTGAAGGTGGTCAGTCGCGAGGAGGCCGAGAAGTGCGCCTACGTGATCACCGGCTCCTACTCACGGTGGAAGAAGGTCGCCACCAAGGAGCTCGACGCCACCAAGGGGATCATGCTCGGGCAGCTCAAGCTGCGCGGCGACTTTCCGACGATCGTCCGCTACACGAAGGCCTCGCAAGAGCTCACCGAGTGCACGACACGCGTCCCGGTGAGATGGCCCGACGAAAGCTGATCCACAGGTGAGCGCTGACGGCGGGTTGCTCGTTTTGGGCGCCGGCACCATGGGCGCGCAGATCGCGCAGCAGGCCGCGCTCTGCGGCGTGGACGTCACGCTCGTCGACGTCGACGCAGCACAGCTGGATCGCGCGGTGTCGTCGAACCGCGGTCATCTGCAGCGGCGCGTCGACAAGGGCAGGCTCGACGCGGCGGACCTCGAGGCGGCGCTGTCGCGCGTGCGCACCTCGACGGACGTGGCGGCGTCGGCGCGCGAATCCGCCTGGGCGATCGAGGCGATCGTCGAAGAGGTCGACGCCAAGCGCGACGCGTTCGCGCTGCTGGACCGCCATCTCCCCGCGCACGCGGGCATCGCCACCAACTCCAGCAACATCGTGGTGTCGCGCGTCGCGACGGCGACCGGGAGGCCCGAGCTCTGCTGCAACATGCACTTCTTCCACCCGGTCCTGGTGATGGACCTGTGCGAGGTGGTGCGTGGACCGCAGACGTCGGAAGAGACGATGCAGCGCGCGGTCGACTGGTCGCGGCGCATGCAGCGCACGCCCGTGGTGATCCAGCACGAGATCGACGGCTTCGTCGTCAATCGCATCCTCGGGGCGTACTCGCGCGAGGCGTTTCTCCTGCTCGCAGAGCGTGTCGCGAGCGTCGCGGACATCGACACCGCCGCGCGCGCCGGGCTGAACTGGCCGATGGGCCCGTTTCAGCTCGCCGATCTCTCCGGGGTGGACACCGTCCTCAACGTGCGTCGCGACCGGATGCTTCGCGAGCACCAGCCCGGCGACGAGGCGACCGTGGCGATACTCGAAGGCCTCGTCGCGGCGGGGCGGCTGGGACGAAAGAGCGGACAGGGTTTCTACGACTACTCGCAGGATCCCCCGCGACCGCTTCCGCTGCCGGAGGCCTGATCCGCAGGGCCGCGACACCCGCGGCGGCCAGGGCCCAGGGGACGACGCGACCGGGCGGGGCGTGCGAGGCGTTGCCCGTGTCGAGCACCGCGAGAAGGTCGAGCCCGATCCAGGCCAGCAGCGCCTGCAGGCTCAGCCGCCCCGGCCACACCGCGACGAGGTCGGCCGTGGCTGCGCGGGCGGAGGCCCAGACGAAGGCCGGGGCGAGCACCACAAGGTCGTGAGGCAGCAGGTGAGGCGACACCAGCAGCGAGACCGCGGTCGCGGCGGCGAGCGACGTCTCCACCGCCGCCGGCCGCGAGCGGGACCGCGCGCCGAGCGCGGCGCAGGCCGCGAGCCCCGCCAGCGCGAGCGCGGTGGCGGCGAAGGCAGCGAGGGCGGTGTCCCCCAGCCAGGAAGCGGCCAGCCCGGCCAGACCGAGGGTGCTGGCCGGAGGCGTGTGGCCATAGGAGAGCCGGAGCGCTCCCAGGAAGCCGGCGAGGCCGCCGGGCCCCACCGCGACCAGCGACGCGGTCACGAGGACCGCCAGGCCCAGGGTTGAGCCCGCGAGGGCTCGGCGCTCGCGGCGCGCGACCATCCACACGGCGAGCCCGAGCGCCAGGTGCGGCTTCGCCACGGCCGAACCGAATGCCAGCCAGAACCCCGCTCGACCTGGGCGCCCGCTGCGCCAGGACCCGTATGCGGCTGCGAGCCCCAGGGCGCTGAAGCCGTCGAGCTGACCGAGCAGCAGGAAGGCGAAGGTGCCAGCGCCGGCCAAGGCGACCAGTGCCACGGCGACCCGCGGCCCGGCTCGGATCGTCTCGGGCCAGGGGGCGGAGCGGCCCGCCACCACGATCGCAGCGAGCAGCAGCGCCAGTTGCAGGAGCGACCACAATCGAAAGGCCGCCCCCGGGTCGAGCGCCGTGAACGGAAGCGCCAGGACCGCGCTGGTGGGGGGCGTGATGAAGGGAAGGTCGACGCGGGCGTCCGCCGGCAGGATCGCCTGGTGCGCGGACGCCTCCAGCCGCTGGTCGTAGAGCCGCGCCCCCTCGCCGGAGCGGAGCAGCGTCGCCGCGACGTACGACGCGGAGAAGTCGGTGCCGCGCTCGCGAGTGGGCGTCACCTGCGCCCAGGCGACGAGGTAGTAGGCGATGAGGGCGATCGCGGCCGCGGCCGCGCACGTCCACGCGGTGCGCGTTCTGCGCATACGCGCCGAACCTAGCACCGGCGGCGCGCAGACGGCCCGCGCGTTGCCAATTCGATTCCTATAGTGAGAAGCGATGACAGGCCCAGCGCGCGGAGCGGCGCCCAATTTCACGCGCATCGACCACGTCGCGATCGCGGTTGGAGACCTGGAGGCTGCGGTCGCCTCGTACGAACGGCTCACCGGGACAGCGCCCGCGCACAGGCAGGTGGTGGAGAGCGACGGCGTGGAGGCGGTGATGTTCGAGGTGGGCGAGTCCCGCATCGAGTTGCTCGGGTCCACCCGGGACAACTCCAAGATCGCGGGGTTCCTCGCCAAGCGTGGCGGCGGCCTGCACCACGTCGCGTACGGCGTCGACGACGTCCAGCGCGCGCTCGACGAGTTCGCGTCGCTCGGGCTCCGGCTCCTCGACGCGCACCCGCGGCCGGGGGCGGCCGGGCGGTTGGTGGCGTTCATGCACCCGTCGGCCGCCGACGGTGTGCTCACCGAGCTCTGTCAGGCGATGCCCGGGCCGGCGTCGCACGAATGACCACGGCGCCCGAGGAGGTAGACGGCCCCGAGCCGCTCAGCGAGTCGGGCCTCCCGCTCCAGCCCCACTACGCCGAGCCTCACGAGCCGCGGCCCGAGCCCGGCTCCTTTCCGTTCACGCGGGGCCTGCGCTCGGACGGCTACCGCTCGCGGCTCTGGACGATGCGCCAGTACGCCGGATTCGGGAGCGCCGAGCAGACCAACGAGCGCTTCCGATACCTGCTGCGCGCCGGCCAGACCGGGCTGTCGGTGGCGTTCGACCTGCCCACGCAGATGGGCTACGACAGCGATGCGCCGGCGGCGGCCGGGGAGGTCGGCAAGGTCGGAGTCGCGATCGACTCGATCGAGGACATGGACCTGCTCGTGCACGACATCCCACAGGACCGGGTCACGACGTCGATGACCATCAACGCGCCGGCGTCGCTGCTGCTGCTGCTCTACGAGATCGCCGCCGAGCGCAAGGGCATCACCGCCGACACGCTGGGCGGCACGATCCAGAACGACATCCTCAAGGAGTACGCCGCGCGCGGCACGTACATCTTTCCGCCGCAGCCATCGATGCGGCTCGTGACCGACACGTTCGCGTACTGCGCGAGACGGCTGCCACGCTGGAACACGATCAGCATCAGCGGCTACCACATGCGCGAAGCGGGCGCAACGGCGCCGCAGGAGGTCGCGTTCACGCTCAGCAACGGCATCGCCTACGTGCAGGCGGCGGTGGACGCGGGCCTCGCCGTTGACGAGTTCGGTCCCCGCCTGAGCTTCTTCTTCAACGTCAGCAACGACTTCTTCGAAGAGGTGGCGAAGTTCCGGGCCGCGCGGACCATCTGGGCGGAGATCATGCGCAATCGTTTCGGCGCTCGCGACGCGCGCAGCCAGTCGCTCCGATTCCACGCGCAGACGAGCGGCGCCACCCTGACGGCGCAGCAGCCGCTGAACAACGTCGTGCGCGTGTCGCTGCAGGCGCTGGCGGCGGTGTGCGGCGGGACGCAGTCACTGCACACCAACAGCTACGACGAGGCGCTGGCGCTGCCCTCGCAGCAGGCGGCCGAGATCGCGCTCCGCACGCAGCAGGTGATCGCGCACGAATCCGGCGCGGCGGCCGTCGCCGATCCTCTGGGGGGCTCCTACTTCATCGAGGACCTCACCGACCGGCTCATCGAGGAGGCGCGGGACCTGATGAAGCAGGTCGAGGCCCACGGCGGCGCCGTGCACGCGATCGAGCGGGGCTTCTACCAGCAGCAGATCCAGGAGTCCGCGTACCGACACCAGCAGCTGGTGGAGTCCGGCGAGCGGGTGATCGTCGGCGTCAACGAGTACACGGAGACCTCGCAGCAGGAGGTCGAGATCCTGCGCATCGATGCGACGCTCGAGGCCGAGCAGGTGGCGCGTGTGCGGCGCCTTCGCGACCAGCGCGCGAACATGCCGGTGCAGCGCGCTCTCGATACGCTGCAGCGAGGCGCGGAGGGCGACGACAACCTCCTGCCGCTGATGCGCGAGGCGCTCGGCGCGCAGGCGACGGTGGGCGAGGTGTGCGACCGGCTGCGCGCCGTGTTCGGCGTGTACCAGCCTGCGGTGACGCTCTGACGGTATTCTTCGGCTGATGGGCAAACCAAAGCGCGAGAGCGCGCACGCCACTCCCACGGATCGCAAAGTCAACGTGCTGCGCAAGCGGCGCTACGACGCCGTGCACCGAGCCGGCGCCGCCGAGCGCTCCCAGCACGCCAAGGGCAAGCTCACTGCGCGCGAGCGGATCGACCGCCTCCTCGACGACGGATCCTTCACTGAGCTGGACCTCTTTGCCGTGCACCGCACCACCAGCTTCGGGATGGAGGACCGCAGGATCCGCGGCGACGGCGTCGTGACCGGGTGGGGGACCGTCGACGGGCGTCAGGTGTTCGTGTTCAGCCACGACGCGTCGGTGTTCGGCGGCTCGCTGGGCGAGGTGTTCGCCGAGAAGGTCACCAAGATCATGGACCTCGCAATGCGCACCGGGTCCCCGTGCATCGGCATCAACGACAGCGGCGGCGCGCGGATCCAGGAGGGCGTGGTGTCGCTCGCCGGGTACGCCGAGATCTTCTACCGCAACGTGGAGGCGAGCGGAGTCATCCCGCAGCTGTCGCTGATCGTTGGCCCGTGCACCGGCGGCGCCGTCTACTCGCCGGCGATGACCGACTTCGTGTTCATGGTGCGCAACATCGGCTACATGTTCATCACCGGCCCCGACGTGATCCGCGTGACGACGGGCGAGCGTGTGACGTTCGAGGAGCTGGGTGGATCCGACGTGCACAACCAGCGCAGCGGCGTGGCGCACTTCATCGCCGACAGCGAGGACGACTCGTTCGCGCAGATGCGCGAGCTGCTCTCGTATCTTCCCTCGAACAGCAGGGAGCGCCCGCCGTTTCGCCCCACGCTGGACGATCCGCAGCGCGCCGACCCCGAGCTGCAGACGGTAATACCGGACAACCCCAACCAGCCCTACGACATGCGCGCGGTGGTGACCCGCGTGCTGGACGACGGGAAGTTCCTCGAGGTCATGCCGTTCCACGCCCAGAACATCATCTGCGGGTTCGGACGGCTGGGTGGCCACTCCGTGGGCGTGGTGGGCAACCAGCCGCGCGTGCTCGCCGGCGCGCTGGACATCGACGCGTCGATCAAGGCGGCGCGCTTCGTGCGGTTCTGCGATGCGTTCAACGTGCCGCTGGTCACGTTCGTCGACGTCCCCGGCTTCCTCCCCGGGACGGACCAGGAGTACCGCGGGATCATCCGCCACGGCGCCAAGCTCCTCTATGCGTACTGCGAAGCGACAGTCCCCAAGCTCACAGTCATCACGCGCAAGGCGTACGGCGGCGCGTACGACGTCATGTGCTCGAAGCACATCCGTGCCGATTACAACGTGGCCTGGCCCACCGCGGAGATCGCCGTCATGGGGCCGCAGGGGGCGGTGAGCGTGATCTTCAAGCGAGAGATCGCGCAGTCCGACAATCCGGCCGAGCGCTCCCAGGAGCTGATCGAGGACTACCGCGAGCAGTTCGCGAACCCGTACTTCGCCGCGGAGCGCGGCTACGTCGACGACGTCATCGAGCCGCAGAAGACGCGCTCGATGCTCATCAACGCGTTGGTCATGGCGCAGAACAAGGAGGTTCCGCGCCCCCAGCGCAAGCACGGCAACATCCCGCTGTAGCGCGGGTCAGCGCGGCAGGAGCCTCCGCCCTCCACCGCGCGGCGACGTCTGTTTGAGGTGCGCGGAGAGCGGCGCGTACGCGGCCGCGTACGCCTGGTCGTCGCGGCCCTGCGCGTGATAGATGGCGGGGACGAGCGCGCGAAGGAGGACGACCTGGAGCGCCGCGGCCACCGGAACCGCGAGGAGCGCACCGGCGAATCCCTGCAGCGTCCCCCCGATGAGCAGCGCCAGCACGACGGCGAGTGAGGGCAGCGCGAGCACGCGGTTCATGACCAGCGGGACGACCGTGTTGGCGTCGATGAGCTGCACCACGAGCAGCACCGCGAGCACGAGCACCGGGTACACGGGGCTGACGGTGAACGCGATGAGCACCGGCGGGATGATGCCGATGAAGGGACCGACCAGCGGGACCGCCGCCGTGAGCCCCGCGAAGATGCCGAGCAGGATCGAGCTGGGCAGGCCGAGGATCTGACAGGCCAAACCGGTCGCGACGCCCACTACCACTGCGTTGATCGCGGTGGCGCGCAGGTAGCCACCCATTCGGAACCCGATCTCGCTGAAGACGTCGCCGGCGAGCAGCTGGTGGGGCTCGGGGAAGAGGCTGATGGTGAAGCGCTTGAGTCGCGCTGCGCTGACGAGCCAGAGGAATCCGACCACGAGGACGAGGACGAAGTCGACGACGACGCCGAAGATCGTGGCACCGATGGTGAAGAGCACCTGCTGCGCCGCGCTGAGCGCGCCGCCCACCTGCTTGCTCACGTCGACGTTGAAGTGGAACCGGCGCTCCAGGCTGTTGAAGAAGCTGAGGAAGTCGCGCTGATACGTCGGGAAGTTGTGACCGAGCGCAGTGGCTTCGTTGACGATCGGCTGCACGAGCAGCGCGATGAGGACTCCGAAGAACAGGATCAAACCGACATACACGAGGATGATCGCCACCGGCTGCGGGAGGCGGCGTCGCTGCAGGCGCTCTACGAGCGGCCTGATGCCCTCCGCGAACACCACGGCGACGAGCACCAGCAGGACGATGCCGATGATCTGCGCGAGCAGGAAGACCAGCGCGATGATACCGAGCACGATGAGCGCGGCCGTGACCAGCGTCCGTGCGCTGATCACGGGCGGGTTCGACGTCGACCGGGGTGCCCGCTCACGGCGACCGGCCTCGGGCGGGGAGTCGGACACGGGCGATCCGGATGTGTGCGGTTGATCTGGCGCGCTGCCGCGCATCCGGGGCAGCGTACCTGCTCACGTAGACTTGCGCGCCGATGAAGCTGCTCGAATATCAGGCCAAGCAGCGCTTCGCGTCGGTGGGGATCCCGGTTCCCGAAGGGCGTCTCGCGCGCACCCCCGACGAAGCGGAGGCGGCGGCGCAGGCACTGGGCCGGGTGGCGATCAAAGCGCAGGTGCCAATCGGAGGGCGCGGGAAGGCCGGTGGCATCGCCGTCGTCGACACGCCGGCGGAGGCGCGCCGCGAGGCCGCGCGAATCCTCGGCATGGAGATTCGGGGCTATCCCGTGCGCAGCGTGTGGTGCGAGACCGGCCTCGCGATCGACGCCGAGCTCTACACGGGCATCACGCTCGACCGCGACCGGCGGCGTTTCGTGGTGATGTTCTCGGCGTCGGGTGGCATGGACATCGAGCAGGTCGCGGAGGAATCCCCCGAGAGGATCGCGAAGATCTGGCCCGACCCCTTCACCGGACCGCTGCCGTTCGAGGTGCGCGAGCTCGCCTTCGCGGGTCTCGCCCACACGGAGGCGCTGCGTGACCGCGCGGGCAGGATCGCAGGCGGGCTCGTGCAGCTGGTCACGCGTCTCGCCGGGCTCGCGAGCTCACTCGACGCACTGACGTGCGAGATCAACCCGCTCGTGCTCACGCCCGAGGGTTCGCTCGTCGCGGGTGACGGAAAGCTGGAGATCGACGAGAACGCGGAGTTCCGTCACGCGGACGTCGCGGCCGAGTTGCGCCTCGACGAGGTCGAGGGCGCGTCGGGCGAGGACCCGTTCGAGGTGGAGGCGCGCAAACGCGGCCTCACGTACGTCCACCTCGACGGCGACATCGGCTGCATCGGCAACGGAGCCGGGCTCGTGATGAACACGCTGGACCTGGTCAAGCAGCAGGGCGGCGATCCTGCGGACTTCCTCGACGTGGGCGGCGGCGCCAATGCGGAGAAGGTGCGCAACGCGCTGGACATGGTGCTGCTCGACCCGAAGGTGCGCGGCGTGTTCATCAACATCTTCGGAGGGATCACGCGTGGCGACGAGGTGGCCAGAGGCATCATCGCCGCTCGAGACGAGCTGCACATCACCAAGCCGCTGGTCGTGCGCATGACCGGCACCAACGAGGAGGAGGGACGCCGGTTGCTCCAGGAAGCCGGGATCACGCCCGCGGCGACGGCCACCGAGGCCGCGCGGACGATCGTCGCGGTCACCCGGCACACAGGGTGAGCGTGCTGGTCGACCGCAACAGCCGGGTCGTGATCCAGGGCGTCACCGGCAAGGAGGGCAGCTTTCACACTGAGCAGATGCGGGCCTTCGGCACCAACGTCGTGGCCGGCGTCTCGCCCGGCAAGGGCGGCGTCGACCAGAACGGCGTGCCGATCTTCGACACGGTCGCCGACGCGGTGTCGGCGACGGCGGCCAACGTGGCCGGAGTCTTCGTCCCCCCCGCGTTCGCGGCCGACGCGATCATGGAGTCGGCCGCTGCGTCGGTGCCGCTCACGGTGTGCATCACGGAGGGCATCCCGATCCACGACACCGTGCGCGCGCGCGCCTTCGTCGAGCGATGCGGAACCTTGCTGCTGGGGCCGAACTGTCCCGGCATCGTGACCCCGCGGCAGTGCAAGGTGGGCATCATCCCCAACCACATCAACACGCCGGGACCGGTGGGGATCGTCGGCCGCAGCGGCACGCTGACCTACGAGGTCATCCAGGGTCTCGGTCAGGCAGGGATGGGTCAGACGACGTCGGTGGGGATCGGCGGCGACCCGGTCATGGGGCTCAGCTTCACAGACGTCCTGCAGTGCTTCGCGCAGGACCCGGACACTCGCGCGGTGGTGATGATCGGCGAGATCGGAGGGTCCGACGAGGAGACCGCGGCTGAGTGGATGCGCGGGTCCGGATTCGACAAACCCGTCGTGGCGTTCATCTCCGGCCGCACCGCTCCGCCCGGCAAACGGATGGGACACGCGGGGGCGATCATCAGCGGCAACCGGGGGACCGCGCAGAGCAAGATCGACGCGCTGACCGCCGCAGGAGCAGCGATCGCGGACACGATCGAGGACGTCGTGCGACTGGTGGCCGAACGGCTTTCGTGATCGAGCAACACGCCTGTCACGGTGGGGTAGCACCTCTCCTCGCCGCGGCCGGGCGCGCTCGAGCGCGTGCGAGTGTCCGTTGCGCTTGCAGCCCATCCGAGATCACCAGGTCGCTTCGATGACGAGACCGACCGGCGATCCGCCGCCGGCGGGAATGCCGGCGGGGGGTCACTTCACCGTCGTGGCCATGCCCGCGTTCCTCGCCGCGCACACCCTGGAGCAGACGGTGCGCGACCTTCCCGCGAGCTCGGCGGACCACCTCCTGCTCGTCGACGACGCGTCGGACGACACCACCGTCGAGGTGGCGCGAGGCCTCGGCATCGACGTTCGCGTCCACGATCGCAACCTCGGCTACGGCGCGAATCAGAAGACCTGCTATCGCGAGGCGCTGCGGCTGGGAGCGACGGTGATCGTGCTGCTGCACCCGGACTATCAGTACGACCCGAAGGCGGTTCCCGCGCTGGTTGCGCCGATCGTCGCGGGCACCGCGGATTTCGTCTTCGGATCGCGGTTCGCTTGCACCGGCGACCCGCGCGCCGGCGGCATGCCGGGCTACCGCTACTGGGGCAACCGCGCCGCCACGCTGCTCGAGAACGCGCTGCTGCGCACGCACTTCACGGAGATGCACAGCGGCATGAAGGCGTACAGCCGGCGCTTCCTCGAGAGCGTGCCGTTCGAGCGCTACTCCGACAGCTTCGTGTTCGACACGCAGATCCTGGTGGGCGCGGTGCTCGGCGGCTTCCGCATCCAGGAGGTGGCGATCCCCACGCGGTACACATCGGAATCATCGTCGGTCGGCGTGCGCCGTTCGCTCGAGTACGTGGCGCGTAGCGTGCGCGTGTGCGTCGCCGCGCGGCGCGACATGGGAAGCGTCAGGCAGCAGCGCCGGGACGGCTGAGGTGACCGCGACGGCGGGGGTCGCGGGACGCCGCATGGCGCTGCGCGCGGACCGGGAGGTGGTGCTGCTCGCGGCTGTAGCGCTGCTCGCCCGAGGCACCGCGCTCACGTTCGGCGTCTTCTCCTTCGAGGCGATCGGGTACGTCATGGCCGGTGTGCTCCTGGCTGCGTTCGCGCTTCGCGCTGGCGACGGCGCGGCGGGAAAGGGAGGCTGGGCGGGCGCCGTCGCGGTGTGCGCCGTGACCACCTTCGCGTACGCACCGCTGCTCCACGTCGCCGTCGAGACGGACCTGGCGGCGCTGCTGTTGGTCAGCGCGGTCCTCGCCGTGCTCGCCCGGAGGTTCGTGAGCGTTGCAGCGGCCGTCGTCGTCGCGTCGGCGGTCGCCGCGATGCTCGTCGTCGCATGGCGCTGGGGCAGCGTGGACATCGACGTGTTCAGGTCGCTGCAGAACGCGTCGGCCGCGGTGCTCCACGGCGCCAACCCGTACTCGACGACGTTCGCAGCCAACGTCGTCGTCGGTCCGAGCCCGCACTTCGTCGAGCGCACCATCCACTTCCAGTACCTCCCCGGGGTGGCGTTCCTAGCCGCCGCGGTGCGGCCGCTCGGTGACGTGCGCCTGATGTCGCTGCTGGCGAGCCTGCTGACGATCGCGTTCGCGGTTGCGCTTGCGCGTCAGCCGCGCTCGGCGGGCGTGAGCCAGTGGCGCGTGCTCCTTCTGTGTCTCGCGCTTCCCCTGACTGTCCCGATGGTGCACAACGCGTGGGTCGACGTGTACTCCGTCGCGGGATTCGCGGGGTGGATCACGCTTCGCCGCGGTCACTCGCGCTGGGCGCTGGTCTGCCTGGCGCTTTCGCTCACGATCAAGCCCACGATCCTCATCGCGCTGGTGCCGGCGTTTGCCTGGTCGCGCCGGGCTCGCCGGGAGATCCTCGGCGCGGGCGTGATGGCCGCGATCGTGATCCTCCCCTTCGCACTGCTCACCGGACCCGCCGCGTTCTACCAGGACGTCATCGGCGTGCAGGCCTCGCTCGGCTTTCGCGTGGACGGGCTCACGGTCACGTCCGCCCTCTACGCGCTCGGCGGGCAGCTGCCGGCGGTGTGGTTCGCGTTCGCGGTGGGCGCGCTCGTGACGCTCTTCGCGCTGCGCCGCCGGCCGCGCGACCTCTCGGACGTCCTCATCGCCGGTGCGCTGCTCTCGGCGACCGCGTTCATGGTCTCCAAGTGGGCGTTCCTCAACTACTACTACCTGCCGGTCTGGCTCCTGGTGCTCGCGCTCGCCGCTCGCGGGATCGCGTTCGACGCCGAAGCGGACGTGGCGCTGCCCATGCTCGCGCTTGCGCCCGTTCGGCGGATGGGGATGGCCTCGCGCTAACGTAGCTCTCCCGATGGACTTCGAGCTCAACGATGAGCAGCGTCACATCCGCGACGCAGTCAGGGACTTCGCTCGCGGAGAGATCGTGCCCCGGGCGCCGCGCCACGACGAGACCGGCGAGTTCCCGTACGAGATCGTCGCGGGTATGGGTCGTCTCGGCCTGTTCGCCCTGCCGTTTCCCGAATCGGTGGGAGGAGCCGGCGGCGACTTCGTCTCGTACTGCGTCGCCATGGAGGAGGTCGCGCGCGCCGACGCGTCGTGCGCGATCACGCTCGAGGCTGCGGTGTCGCTCGGCATTGCTCCGCTGGCCCGGTTCGGCACCAGGGAGCAGAAGGAGCGCTGGCTTCCGCCGCTGCTGAGCGGAGAGAAGCTCTGGTCCTTCGGGCTCACCGAGGCCGAGGCCGGGTCCGATGCGGGTGGCACGCAGACCCGGGCCGTGCGCAAGGGCGACGAGTGGGTCATCAACGGCCGCAAAACGTTCATCACCAACGCGGGAACCGACATCAGCGCCGGCGTGACGCTCACCGCCGTCACCGGTCGATCCAACGGGAGAAAGGAGATCAGCGCGATCGCCGTCGAGCGGGGGACGCCGGGCTACACGCAGGCCCCCAAGTACCGCAAGCTCGGCTGGCACGCCTCCGACACCCGCGAGCTCATCTTCGACGACGTGCACGTGCCGCTGACCAATCTGCTCGGCGACGAGGGCGGAGGTTACCGCCAGTTCCTGCAAATACTCGAAGGCGGGCGGGTGGCGATCGCGGCGCTGGCTGTGGGCGTGGCCCAGGCGTGCCTGGACGCTTCACTTGACTACTCCTCGCAGCGCAAGCAGTTCGGCAAGCCGATCGCGACCTTTCAGGCCACGCAGTTCAAGCTCGCCGACATGGCGACGCAGATCGAGCTGGCGCGCCTCATGACCTGGAAGGCTGCCACCGCCATCGACTCCGGGGCCAGCGCGTCTCTCTGGGCCTCGATGGCCAAGCTGAACGCGTCCGAGGTGGCGACCGCGTGCGCGAACCAGGCGGTGCAGATCCACGGCGGCTACGGGTTCATGGAGGAGTCCCCGGTCGCGCGCTTCTATCGCGACGTCAAGGCCAACGAGATCGGTGAGGGGACCAGCGAGGTGCAGCGCATTCTCATCGCCCGGCACCTGCTGCGCGCGTACGAGGTGGAGGTCGATTGACGGATCGCCGGCGGAGGTAGGATCGGGAAGTGAGTAGAGAAGCGGTCGTCGTCGCAGCCGCCCGCACGCCGTTCGGCAAGCTCGGCGGTGCCCTGGCCGGTGTTCCCGCGGTGGAGCTCGGCGCGCAGGTCATTCGAGAAGTGCTCGCGCGCACGAACACCAGCCCCGCCGACGTCGATCAGCTGATCATGGGAACCGTCCTTGCCGCCGGCCTGGGACAGGTGCCGGCGCGCCAGGCGGGGCTGCGCGCCGGTCTGCCCGCGAGCGTTTCCTCCTTCACCGTCAACAAGGTGTGCGCGAGCGCGCTGAAGGCCGTCAACCTCGGTGCGCTGCTGATCAGGAGTGGCGATGCCGATGTGGTGGTGGCCGGCGGCATGGAATCGATGTCGCGGTCGCCGTACCTGCTCGAGGAGCAGCGGTTCGGCAGCAGGATTGGCGACCGGGTCGCGGTGGACAGCATGTTTCGCGACGGGCTGTGCTGCCCGGTCGACGGTGTGCTGATGGGCGTGCACGGCAGCGAGGTGGCGGCCGAGCTCGGCGTCTCGCGTGAGCAGCAGGACGCCTGGGCGTACCGGTCCCAGATGCGCTACCGCGACGCGTTCACGGACGGCAAGTTCGCCGAAGAGATCATCCCGGTGGGGGTGAACGGGTCCACCGTCGAGCGCGACGAGCAGCCGCGCGGCGACACGACGCTCGACAGGCTTGCCGCGCTGCGCCCCGCGTTCGGCGAGGAGAGCACCATCACCGCCGGCAACGCCCCGGGCATGAACGACGGCGCCACCGCGGTGCTGCTCATGAGCGAGGAGAGCGCACGGGCGCGAGGGCTGCAGCCCATGGGAACCTGGCTCGCCTACGGCGAAGCCGCGGCGGAGCATCCGTACCTGGCGACGGTTCCCGCGGACGCGATCGAAGCAGCGCTGCGCAGGACGCGCGGGGAGGTGGACACGGGCAAGCTCGCGCTCGTCGAGATCAACGAGGCGTTCGCCGCCGTCGCGATCACGAGCACTCGCATGCTCGAGGTCGACCCTGACATCGTCAACGTCAACGGCGGAGCCATCGCCGTGGGGCATCCTATCGGCGCGAGCGGTGCGCGCATTCTCATGACGTTGCTGTACGAGCTGCGCCGGCGCGGCGGCGGGTACGGGGCCGCGGGAATCTGTAGCGGCATCGCCCAGGGCGAGGCCACGCTCGTGCGTGTCGACTGAGGCCGCGACACCCGCGGAGACGCTCACCGAGCGCGTCGTCCACTTCGTCGACTCAGTCATCGCGCCCATCGCACCTGCGATGGCCAGGGGGGCTGGGCCGAGCCCCAAGGACATCGCCTCGGCGGCCGGTGAGGCTGGCCTCGCGGGAATCCTCACGCCGCACGAGCTCGGCGGCGCGGGCGGGAGCCATCAGGACTTCGCGTACTTCGTGGAGTCCGTGGCGCGCGCGTGTGCGAGCAGCGCGGTCATCCTCGACGTGCACCTCTCGGTGGGCACCGAGCCGATCCTGCTCTTCGGCAGCGCAGAGCAGAAGCACCGCTACCTGCCGGCGCTCGCGCGCGGCGAGATGCTCGCCGGTTTTGCCCTCACAGAAGCTGCCGGAGGCAGCGACGCCGCCGCGCTGCAAACACGCGCGGAGCGCGACGGCAACGGCTACCGGCTTTCCGGCGCGAAGACGTTCATCACCAGCGCGGGTGCGGCCGACCTCTACGTGGTCATCGCTCGCACCGGCGAGGGCACCGGAGGCATCTCGGCGTTTCTCGTCGAGTCGGCCTGGAAGGGGGTCAGCACCGGCGCGCCGTTCCACAAGATGGGACTGCACGGATCGTGGACCGGTGAGCTGATCCTCGACTCGGTGCATGTCCCCGTCGCAAATCGCCTCGGCGACGAGGGTGTGGGGTTCCGCGTCGCCATGGCAGCGCTCGACAGCGGACGCGTCGGCATCTCCGCGCAGGCGGTGGGGATCGCGCAGGGCGCGCTCGACGTCGTCGTGTCAACCTCGCGTCTGCGCCTCGGCCGCAGCGGGGCGGTCGACGAGGTAACGCTGGCAGATCTCGAGGCGCAGACCGTTGCGTCCCGCCTCCTCACCCGGCACGCCGCGGCGCTGGTCGACAGCGGCGAACGCGTGACGCTCGAGGCGTCGGTGGCCAAGCTGTACTCGACCGACACGTGCGTCGCCGTTGCCCAGCACGCGGTGGACATGTGCGCGCCCGAATCCGCAGACGAATATCACCCGGTTGCGATTCGCTTCCGCGACGCGAAGGCGTGCCAGATCTACGAGGGCACGAACCAGATCCAGCGGATGGTGATCGCTCGCCAGCTTCTGCGCTGACCAGCGCTTACGTTGGGGCCCGCGCACGGACCGGCGCGATCACGCTGACGGCGTGGTCGAGGTCGAAGGAGGCGCCACCGTCGCCTGCAAGAGCCGTCGTGTGGGTCATGCCGGGAACGTCGAGGGCGCCTTCCGCGCAGCCCGGAATCACAGGGATCAGCGGAGTGCCGTCCGCAGCCTCGAAGCGCACCTCCACACCAGCGGCGATCCGGATGCGAAACGCGCCCTCGTGGTGGCGGCGATGATGGAAGCGGCACAGCGAGGCAAGATTCGCGAGCTCGGTTCGCCCGCCGTCGATCCAATGCCGGATGTGATGGCCTTCGGACCGACGCGCGGGAACCGAGCAGCCGGGGAACCGGCATCCCTGGTCGCGCGCCTGCATCGCGAGCCGAAGCCGGGGTGGGATCACACGCCTGGCTCTTCTCACGTCGAGGGGGATGCGATCGCGCTCCAGGATCGCCACCACGTCGGCGTCGCAGGCGAGCCAGCGCGCAGCGTGTGACGACAGCCACGGGCCGTCTTCGACGTGACACCGCCCGGCCGCGTCTTCGCCCGTGAGCACACCGGCGTCGACGTGCACGACCATCTGCTTGGTGGGCGCGAGGGCGACATCGCCGAAGCGTCACCCACCCACTCCTCGCACACCTGGACGAGCGCATCCGCTCGAAGTGCTCGTTGCGTCATCGGCGCTGGATCGATCGGAGCCGGCTCCGCTCGCGACGGCCGGCGTCGCTCCGCAGCGAGCTTCTCTGACGCCGCGTCGATCGCGGCCATCACCAGGGCACCGTCCTCACGCGGCAGGACGGCCATCAGCTCGAGCATTCCGTCGTCACGCCACCAGACGCGCACGCCGCGCGCGGCCAGCGCACCGTCCGCGACGCGCGGATCGTCAGCTACCAGCGCGCGCCTGACCGCTCGGCAGATGCGCGCGAGCGACGCGCAGGATCTCGCCGCCCGTCCACACGTTGGCGCCGATGTTGATGGAGAGCCAGTGCGCGCAGGTGCGCATTCCGACGCCGTACCAGGCGCTGTCCTCCTCCAGCTCTCCGCTGAGCCGCACGAGTTCAGCCGTAGCGGAGTTGATCTGAGCACCGAGCACGCCGATGCGCCGGCCGATCTCCTCTCCGCGTTCGCTCATGGTGAAGATGGTAGCGAACAGATGTGCCCCAAGGACGGACATCAGACGGACAAAGTTCTTCCGTGGTCCGCGGATAATTCCCGCCGAGGAGATGGCGACAGACGCAGTGACAGGGACGTCTTCAATGCGTGGCTTCTCAGAGCGCGAGCGGCGGTCGGAGGAGGCCTCCGTGGCCCTTCGCATCGGCTCTGCGGTCGCCCTGCTGGCAGCGGGATGCTCCGGATCGCCAGGTAGCTCCGTAACGCACCAGCGTTATGCGTACACGTGCTGTTCCGCGCCGGACGTGACGCGCGCCTGGCATCCCGGGCAGACCCTCACCCTTCACTGGACCGCTCAACCGGCGGGCACGACCTCCGCAGCCGCCGCTCGCGTCACCCTGACGGCGGTGATCACCGGTCCGTACCGGGACGTCGCCTCCTTGAAGTCGCGGGAGCCGGCCGCATCGACTCTGCGCAGCGCACCGATCGTCGTGGGCGATCAAAGCGGGCAGCAGCCGGAAAGCACCATCGTCCTCCCCGCCGAACTGCAACCCGGCTACTACGACCTCGCGACTCGATCCGAGGCCGCGTCAGGCAACAGCGCCGGCGGTGACTCCGTGATCCAGGTGACGCCGACCGGCTAGACGTGAGCCGCTCGGAACGCCAGTTTGACCACGCGGATCGCCAGGAGCGCGAGCGCCGCGTAGACGGCCATCGCCAGGAGTGAACCCACCTCGAGCGGGTGTCCGCTCACCGATTGATCTGCGAACACCGGATGGAATGCGCCTACGAACGGCGCGCTCAGGCCGTCGATGAAGCTGGTGAAGCCCGCCTGCGGGTTGGCCAGTGCGAGCTTGAGCAGGATGCGCGCGGCGATGATGCCCTCGATCACGAGGATCGCGAGACGGATCAGCTGCACGAGCCTCGAAGGAACGGTCCGAGCCACAAAACGCGCCCGGATCTGACGCACCCAACCATCGCCGGCAACCACGCTGCACCTCCTTCTTCGGCAACACCGTGGCACGCCAGGCGCCCCGTGGCAAGCGCCTCCGGCTGGACGTTACACAGCAAACACACGTTCTCCGCACGCCCGCGATCGCTCCCTGCGGGGTCGTCACCGGTTGCTACGATCTGGCCCCACATGGACGTCCGCCTCAACGACGAGCAACTCATGATCCGCCAGACCGTGCGCGACATCGCGCGCGACAAGGTTGCGCCGCGCGCCGCCGAGATCGATCGAACCGGTGAGTTCCCGTGGGACGTCGTCGACGTGTTTCGTCAGCACGACCTGTTCGCCCTGCCGTTCCCGCCCGAGTACGGAGGGCTCTCCGGCAGCGCGCTCACGCTCAACCTCGCGATCGAAGAGCTTGCCAAAGTGTGCGCGACGAGCGCGCTCATCCTCGCCGTGCAGGCGCTCGGGGGCTACCCGATCATGATTGCGGGCGACGAGGAGCAGAAGCGCCGGCTCCTGCCGGACCTGGCAGCGGGCCGCAAGCTCTGCGCGTACGCGCTCACCGAGCCCGGAGCCGGCAGCGATCCCGCGGGCATGCAGACTCGTGGGGAGCGGCACGGCGACGAGTACGTCATCACCGGCAGCAAGATCTGGATCACAGACGGCGGCGTCGCCGACACCATCACGGTATTTGCCAGGACCGACCCAAACGGCCGGTCGCGTGGCATCAGCGCGTTCGTCATCGAAGACGCGCAGAAGCAGCGCGGATTCAAGGCCAACACGATCCACGGCAAGCTGGGCATCCGCGGCAGCAACACGGCCGAGCTGCAGTTCGACGAGGTGGTCGTGCCGGCGGCGAATCGCCTCGGCGACGAGGGCGACGGCTTCAAGATCGCCATGAAGGTGCTGGACCGCTCCCGCCCGGGCGTCGCCGCTCAAGCGCTGGGGATCGCACAGGGCGCCCTCGACTACGCGACCGGGTACGCGAAGGAGCGCCGGCAGTTCGGCAAGCCCATCGCGGACTTCCAGGCGATCCAGTTCATGATCGCGGACATGGAGGCGCAGACGGCGGCCGCGCGCGCCGTCGTGTACTGGGCCTCGCAGCTGATCGATGACCACAGCCCCGAGGTGACCCACTTCGCCGCCATCGCAAAGCTGCTCGCCTCCGACGCCGCGATGAAGGTCACCACCGACGCAGTGCAGGTCCTCGGCGGGTACGGCTACGTCAACGAGTATCCGGTGGAGCGCATGATGCGCGACGCCAAGATCACGCAGATCTATGAGGGGACCAACCAGATCCAGCGCGTGGTGATCGCGCGCGATCTGCTGCGCGCCTGAGGACGATCAGCGTTTCGTCAGCACCACCTTGCCGAGGGCTCTGCGGTCCTCGATGAGGCGGAGCGCATCCGCGGCACGCTCCAGGGGCAGCGTCTCTCCCACCACCGGCGCGACGAACCCGGCGCTGATCATCGCGTCGAGCGCGTGCTGTGTGGCTGTGAACAACCCCGGCTCGACGTTCAGGAACGCACCCCACGCGGCTCCCACCACGTCGATGTTGCGGAACAGCAGCCGGTTCACCTGCACTGTCGGAATGCGCCCTTCGGTGAACCCGACCACGACGAGCCGCCCCTCCGGCGCCAGGCAGCGCAGGCTCTGGTCGAAGCGGTCGCCACCGACAGGGTCGAGAATCACGTCAGCTCCGCGGCCCTCGGTGAGCGCACGAAGCCGGTCTGGCCATCCTTCCTCCGTGGTGACCACGTCGTCGGCTCCCGCACGGCGTGCGATCTCTGCTTTCTCGGAGCTGCTGGTGAGCGCGATCACGCGCGCATGCAGTCCCTTGGCAACCTGCACGGCCGCGGTGCCGACACCACCGGCCGCGCCATGGACGGCGACGACGCTCCCCTCGTGCACGTGTCCTCGGCGCGCGAGCGCGAAGTGCGCGGTGTGGTAGTTGAGGATGAACCCGGCGGCGGCCGCGTCGCTCAGCGCGTCGGGCGCACGGACGGTCATCGCCGGGTCCGCCGCGGCGACGTCCGCGAATCCGCCCAGCACCGTGAACGCCATCACCCGCTCGCCCGCCGTGAATCCCGATCCCGCAGGCGCGGAGCGCACCGTGCCCGCCACCTCCACACCAGGGACGAACGGAAGCGGCGGCTTCATCTGGTAGAGCCCGCGGCTCAGCAGAACGTCCGGGAAGCTCACGCCCGCGGCCGAGACGTCGACGATCACCCGGTCGTCGCCGGCCGGCTCCTCGACGTCGACCAGGCGCAGCGCGGAGGGTCCGTCGAGAGACTGCACCTGCTGGGCGCGCATGACGCAGTTATCGCAAACGAAGGGGCCGGCGCGCTGGACGGATCGCCGCGAGCGATGGGGTCCGCGCGTTGTCCGGGAGGCTGGGTTACCCTACTGGACCTACCTCCAGGTAACCCCCGACTTCCCGAACACGTTCAACCACGAGGGACACCGCTCTTGCACGTGTAGTGCAGCGAGGCAGTCGAACGCACAGGCGTTCGGCATGTGTGCAGTCAAAATATGGCAACCGTTTCGCGCCGCAGGCGCTCGAGCTACGACCTTCTTCCGCGTTGGGCGACGACCAAGCGCATCGTGCTGCTGCTCGCCGCAGTCATCACGCTCGTCGTGGGGACGTACGGCGTCCGGCTCGCGTTCGCGCTCGGCCACGCCTTCCACCAGAACCCGATCAGCGCCGTCGTCAACGCGCTCGGCGGCGGAAACGGCTCGTCGATCGACGCCGCACGCCGCAGCATGCGCCGCGTCAACATCATGCTGTACGGCTACGGCGGCGACGGGCACGACGGCGCGTATCTCAGCGACTCGATCATGCTCGTGTCGATACAGCCGGAGCCGAACGGGCCGCCCAAGGTTGCCGAGGTCTCGATACCTCGCGATTGGTACGTGCCGATCCAGTTGGGACCGGGCCGGCGCGGCCACTTCGGTCGCATCAACGAAGCGTATTCGGACGGCATGAGCGGGCTCGGACCGGTCGACCGGTCAGAGCAGAACGCGGGTGCTTCCGTCGCTGACCCCACGGTGCAGCACCTGCTCGGCGTCAACATCGACTACTACGTCGGTGTCGACTTCCAGGCGTTCGAGTCCGCCGTCGACGCCGTCGGTGGCGTCGACGTCACGGTGCCGCACACCTTCACCGACACGCAGTACCCGGCCGGCGAGTGCGACCAGGGCAACTGTGGATACATGACGGTGCACTACAACGTGGGCCTGCAGCACTTGAACGGTCGCCAGGCGCTCATCTTCGCCCGGTCACGTCACGGCGACGACGGCGAGGGCTCGGACTTCGCGCGCAGCCACCGGCAGCAGCTCATCATCGCCGCTCTGAAGCAGAAGGCGGTGAGCATCGGCGGACTGGGCAACCTGCCGGACCTGCTCAACGCGTTGGGTGACCACGTGCGCACGAACCTCACGATCAGCGACGCGGAAGCGCTGTTCTCGCTCGTCCAGCACGTCAACCCGAGCAGCATCGAGCACGTCAGCATCGACAACACCAACTTCCTCTACGACTGTGGGTATCCCTCCTCCTGCGGTGCGTACTACCTTTACGCGCACGACCGCACCTTCGGCGCGATCAACCACTTCGTCCAGAGCCTGTTCGTCAACGCGAGCGCCCCGAGCGAAGCGGTGCCCGTGACGTTCTACGACGCGAGCGGCATGCGCCTGGGCGCGTCACACCGCTGGGCCTCGGTCATGTCGATGCTCGGTCTGCCGGCGTCGGACGGTGGCCCGGTCGTCCGCCAGGCCGTCACGCAGGTGATCGACGAAAGCGGAGGCAGGGGCGCTCAAACCGCGCGGTGGCTGGCGTCGTACTTCGGGGTGTCCGTGACGACGCCGACGCCGACGCCGTCCGCCGCACCGGGCACCGCGTCCGCGCCGGCGTCCGCCGCGACCGCGCCTGCGCAGGTGGTGGTCATCCTCGGCACCGGCGAGGAGCACGCGTTTCTCTCCAATCCCGGAGTGGGCGACTGAGCAGCGGCGCGTCCGTACTCATCCACTAATCTCGCCGCTGTGCGAATAGGGATACTCACCGGCGGAGGGGACGCTCCCGGGCTGAACGCAGCGATTCGTGCCGCCGGGAGAAAGGCGCTCGCGGCCGGGCACTCCGTGTGGGGCGTTCGCAACGGCTGGGGAGGGCTGGTGGGAGAGGGCGACGTCTTCCCGATGACCCGTCCGAAGTTCTCCGGCATCCTGCCGTTGGGCGGGACGGTGCTCGGCAGCTCGCGCGTCAACCCCATGAAGCGCGAGGGCGGCCGCGAGGAGGTGCTCGCGAACCTCAAGCGAGCGCAGTTCGACGCCCTGATCGCCATCGGCGGCGACGACACGCTGAGCGTTGCCGCGTGGCTCTCGGAGAAGGGTGCACCCGTGGTCGGCGTGCCCAAGACGATGGACAACGACCTGATGATCACCGAGTACTGCATCGGCTTCGACAGCGCGGTGAGCGTCGTGGCGGAGGCGCTCGACCGGCTGCACACCACCGCGGCGTCGCACCACCGCGTCATGGTGGTGGAGGTGATGGGCCGCGACACGGGCTGGGTGGGCGTGATGGGCGGCCTCGCCGGCGGCGCCGACCTGGTCATCATCCCGGAGTTCCCGGTGACGATCGACGAGATCACGGCGCATGTGGACAACCGCCACCGCGCGGGCAGCGGGTTCAGCATCATCGTCATCGCGGAGGGCGTGCGGCTGAACGCTGACACCGCGGACAGCGACGGCGAGGCGCGGGACGCGTTCGGGCACGTCCTGCTGGGCAGGCGAGGTGTCGGTGAGACGCTCACCCGGATGATCGAGGAGCGCACGGGCCACGAGACGCGCACCACGGTGCTCGGTCACCTCCAGCGCGGCGGCTCGCCGTCCGCGTACGACCGCATCTGGGCCACCCGCGTGGGCGCGAGCGCATACGACCTCGTCGAGGAGGGCAGGTTCGGTTGGATGCCGGTGGTGCGCTGCGGTGCGGTGGAACCCGCCCCCATCGCCGATGTCGTTGCGGAGCAGCGGCGGGTGCCGCAGGAGCTCTACGAGCTCGCGACCGTCTTCTACTGAGCGCTCACCCCGGAGTGGCCGTCGCAGCCGCCTCAGCGCTCGCGGACGGCCCGCTCCACGCTGGCGGTGACAGCGCATCGAAGTCGAGGTTCAGCGTCACCTGGCGCGCCGCCTTCGGCGTGGCGCTGCCGGCGCCCTCGATCCACCAGAGCTGGAAGTGGCCGGTGGAGTCGGCGGGCGCGTAATACACAACGCCGCTGCCGTCCGGCGCCCAGGTGGGGGCCGAGCAGAGGCAGTTGTCCACGAGGACGCGCGGAGACACGAGCTTGTGCGCCTGCAGCCCGGCGACGACCAGGCGTGTGCTCTGCAGGCCGGTGCCCCCCGCGCAGATCATCGCCACCTGCGTGGCGTCCGGCGACACCGCGGGCTGGCCGCAGTCCGACGCGGAGTCGGTGAGGAAGACTGGCTGCGCGAGCGGTCGTGTCTGCAGCGCGAGCTGCGAAAAGACCGTGATGCCGCTCACCTGATACTTGGCGTACAGGATCGAACCGTCCGGAAGCGGTGTGGCCGAGACGTCCCCGCCCGTGTAGTTGAAGGGGACCGTCTGCTCACGCCCGGCGAGCTGACCGTTGAGCGTTCCCTTCCAGATCGCGAAGTCGACGCGGTAGCTGGCCGACGTTTTGGGTTCGTCGTAGCTGACGTAGATCGTGCTGCCGTCCGATGCCATGCGCGGCCAGAACATCCAGTGGTTGTTCTGGATGATCGACTTGGTGACGGCGTTGTGGCTGAGCTGCTGCAGCACCTGTCCGCGACTGTCGATCAGGTACAGGTCCGAGTACGCCGCGGAACGAAGCACGGCGACGATGTCGTTGGTGCCCGGAACGATCGCCGGCTGCATCCACGAGCCGTTCGAGGGCAGGTCAAGGTCTGTGAACCGGCCGCCGTTCAGCTTGAAGATGTCGCCCTGCTGCGCCAGGTACAGCGTCCCAGGCAGCGTGAAGATGGCGACGGTCTGCGTCGGCCTGTTGACCGAGTGCGCGGTCACCTCCGAGGTGCGCCTCGCGGCGAGAAAGCGGTTTATGCCGAAGCCGAATCCCGCCATGAGCGCCATCAGCAGGAGCGTGACCAGCGCGCGCCTCATGCGCGCGGGAAGAACTTGTGCACCTCAGGCAGAATCAGGTCCCAGTTGGGAAGAAGCACGTCCTGGGCTCCGATCTGCGCGCTCGAAGAGTACGGCGGGGAGAGGATGACCTGCTGGACGTTGCCGAGCGTGACGTTGCTGGCGATGGGGAGCAGCGCCGCCACCTGCGGAATCGTCATGTCCGTGAGGAACTGGCTCGCCATCGCGTTCGCGATGTCGGGGAGGTCGGCGAGGCCGAGCAGCTTGGCCTTCGCGCGCAGCGCGAGCAGCACCTGCTGCTGGCGCTGCGACCGTCCGAAGTCGCTGCGCAGGTCGCCGTGGCGGGACCTCACGTACTGCAGCGCCTCCAGCCCGTTCATGTGCTGCGGCCCCGGGAGCACGGCGACGCGCTCGTACGCGTACGGGTTGGCGCTGATCACGTCCGCGGGATAGAAGTCGTCGAGCACCGGGTTGCTGGCCACCACGTCGATGCCGCCGACGCTGTCGATGAGGCGCACGAGCCCGAGCAGGCCGATCCACGCGTAGTGGTCCACGTGGATGCCGAAGTCGTTCTCGACCGTCTGGACGGCCGCGTTGGCCCCCCCGCGCGAGTACGCCTTGTCGATCTTGTCCGTGCCGCCCGAGTAGAGGGGCACGAAGAGGTCGCGGGGGATCGAGAGCATGACCACGTGCTTCGACACTGGGTCGACGCGCGCCAGGATCATCGACTGTGTCAGGACGGACTCGGAGGCGAACTTCGAGTCGTTGTCCGAGCCGAGCAGGAGCACCGTGAACGGCTGGCTGGGCGCCGGCACGGCCGGCGCCGCGGTGGGCTGCTGGGTGGTGGCCACCGATAGCCCCGGGCTCGCCGAGGACGGCCGCGGCGCCGAGCGCTGGATCGTGTGACCCGTGTCCGCGAACGCGACGCGGATGGCGGGCAGGAAGTAGACGAACGCTCCGGCCACTCCGGACAACGCAAATCCGAAGACGACGAGAATCGAAAGCCAGATCCTGCGCCGCGCCCTCCGGCGGTACAAGGAGGCCCGGGGCCTGCTCACCATGCCGATTAAAAGGGATCGCTCTGTCCGTCCGGTTACGGAGAAGCCTGGGTTTGGCGCGACAGCCCCCGAAAAGCGGCGGCTGGACAGGCCGTTACACTCGGGCCCGGATGGCCCAGAACGATCTCGCCAGTCGATTGCTGTCCGGAGACGTTCGGGCATTGGCCCGGGCCATCCGGATGGTCGAGGACCGCGACCCCGAGATCCACCACGTCCTCCGAGATGTGCGGGGTCGGAGCGGATCGGCCCAGGTCACGGGCATCACCGGCCCGCCCGGAAGCGGCAAGAGCACTCTCGCCGACCAGCTCATCCAGCGCTGGCGCGCCGCCGGCCACTCCGTGGGCGTCATCGCGGTGGACCCCTCGAGCCCGTTCAGCGGCGGGGCCATCCTCGGCGACCGGGTGCGGATGCAGCGCCACGCCACCGACCAGGGCGTCTTCATCCGGAGCATGGCCGCGCGCGGGCACCTCGGGGGGCTGGCGGCCGCCGCCCGCGAGGCGGTCCGCCTTCTCGATGCGGCAGGACGCGACCGCTGCCTGGTGGAGACGGTCGGAGTGGGCCAGTCCGAGCTTGAGGTCATGCTGACGGTCGACACGACCGTGGTGGTGACCACTCCCGTCTCCGGCGACGCCGTGCAGGTGATCAAGGCCGGGATTCTGGAGATCGCCGACGTCTTCGTGGTCAACAAGTCGGACCTCCCCGGCGCTCCCAAGGTCTACCGCGACCTCCGCGACCTGGTGCGCCAGACGAAAGCGCACGAGCCCTGGCAGCCGCCCGTGATCATGACCTCCGCCCAGCGGGGCGAGGGCGTGGACGAGCTGGTGGCGGCGATCGAGCGCCACTTCGCCGGGATGGCGTCGGGCGACGAGCTCAAGCGGCGCCGGCGCGACCGAGTGCTGGCCGAGGTGGAGGCGATCGTCGTGGAGCGGGCCTCGGAGCGCGCACGCTCAGCCCTCCGTGAGGGCACAATGACCAAGGAGCTGGTGGGCGATCTGCGCGACGTCGACCCGTACGCGCTGGCCGACCGGATCCTCACCTGAAGGAGGCCGATGGCACAGACGATCGAGAGGCAGGCGGCGGCTGCCGCGCGCCCTGACGGCCCTCGCAGCAACGGGGCGCCGCCGATCCCGGAGGACACGCTGGGTGGGCTGCCCCTCAAGCCCTTCTACACGCCCGCCGATTCCGCCGGCCTCGACGTCGACCGCGACCTCGGCGAGCCGGGGAGCTACCCCTACACGCGCGGCGTCCACCACACCGCGTACCGCGACAAGGTGTGGACCATGCGGCAGTTCGCCGGCTTCGGCGGCGCGGCCGAGACGAACGAGCGCTACCGCTTCCTGCTCGCGCAGGGACAGACGGGTCTCTCCGTCGCGTTCGACATGCCCACGCTCATGGGACACGACTCCGACGCACCTGAGTCCCTCGGCGAGGTGGGCCGCTGCGGCGTGGCGGTCGACTCGATCGCCGACATGCGAAGGCTCTTCGAGGGGATCGATCTCGGCGCGGTGACGACGTCGATGACGATCAACTCGCCGGCGCCGATCCTCTTCGCGATGTACCTGGCGGTGGCCGAGGCGCAGGGCGTGCCCTTCTCCAAGCTGGGCGGCACCCTTCAGAACGACATCCTCAAGGAGTACATCGCCCAGAAGGAGTTCATCTTCCCGGTGCTGCCGTCGCTCCGGCTGGTGACCGACGTCGTCGAGTTCTGCGCGCGAAACGTGCCGCGCTGGCACCCCATCTCGATCAGCGGCTACCACATTCGCGAGGCGGGCAGCACGGCGGCGCAGGAGCTCGCGTTCACGCTGGCGGACGGGTTCGCGTACGTGGAGGCGGGCATCGCCAAAGGTCTCGACGTCGACGAGTTCGCTCCGCGGCTCTCGTTCTTCTTCAACTCCCACATCGACTTCTTCGAGGAGATCGCCAAGTACCGCGCCGCGCGCCGCATCTGGGCGCGGCACATGCGCGAGCGCTACGGCGCCAAGAACGAGCGCTCGCTGAAGCTGCGCTTCCACACCCAGACCGCGGGCTGCTCGCTCACCGCGCAGCAGATCGAGAACAACATCGCGCGCACGGCGTTCGAGGCGCTCGCGGCCGTGCTCGGGGGCACGAACTCGCTGCATACCAACTCGATGGACGAGGTGCTCGCGCTGCCCACCGAGAAGGCCGCGCAGATCGCGCTGCGCACGCAACAGATCCTGGCCTACGAGACGGGCGTGCCCTCGGTGGCCGACCCGCTCGCCGGCTCGTGGTTCATCGAGGACCTCACCACGCGAATGGAGCAGGCCGCCGAGGAGTACTTCGCGGCCATCGACGAGCGTGGCGGCATGCTCGCAGCGATCGACGAGGGGTTCCCGCAGCGCGAGATCGCGGACGCGGCCTTCCGCTACCAGCAGCAGCTGGAGACGGGAGATCGCGTGATCGTCGGCGTCAACGTCTACGAGGAGACCGCGGACGGCAGCGCGCCGAACGTGCTCGTCATCGATCCCGAGATCGAGCGCTCCCAGATCGCACGGGTTCGCGAGCTGCGCGTATCGCGCGACAACACGAGCGTCGCCACGCGGCTCGACGCCCTGAAGGAGGTCGCCGCCGGCGACGACAACACCATGCCCGCGATCCTCGACTGCGTGCGAGCGCAGGCCACCGAGGGAGAGATCATCGCGGCGCTTCGCGACGTGTTCGGGACGTACCGGGAGGTTCCCGTCTTCTGAGGTGACGAGCGCGGAGTACCTCGACAATTCGGGACGTGACGACCGGTTGAGCGGCGGGGTGCGGCTGATCCCGATCGACACTCCCAAGGGCGCGTTCCGCGTCTGGACCAAGCGAGTGGGCAACAACCCCGCCGCCAGGCTGCTGCTGCTGCACGGCGGTCCGGCGGCGACGCACGAGTACTTCGAGTGCTGCGACACCCGCCTGCCGGCTGCGGGCGTCGAATACCACTACTACGACCAGCTCGGCTCCGCCTACAGCGATCAGCCCGATGCCCCGGACCTGTGGGAGATCGACCGCTTCGTCGACGAGGTCGAGCAGGTGCGCCGGGCGCTGGGGCTCACGCGCGACAACTTCTACCTGCTCGGGCACTCGTGGGGCGGAATCCTCGCGATGGAGTACGCCCTCGCCCACCAGCAACACCTCAAGGGCCTCGTGATCTCGAACATGATGTCGAGCATCCCCGCGTACAACGAGTACGCGCGCACCGCGCTGATGCCGCACATGGACCAGCACGCGCTCGCCGAGATCAAGCGCCTGGAAGCGGCGGAGGATTACGAGAACCCGCGCTACATGGAGCTCCTGGTTCGCGAGCACTACGTTCACCACGTCCTGCGCATGCCGCAGTCCCAGTGGCCGGACCCCGTGAACAGGGCGTTCAGGCACATCAACCAGGCGATCTACGTGCCGCTGCAGGGGCCGAGCGAGCTGGGCGCCAGCGGGAAGCTGCTCGACTGGGACCGAACCGCCGACCTTTCGCGGATCACGGTCCCGACGCTCGTCGTGGGGGCGCGCCACGACACCATGGATCCCGCCCACATGGAGATGATGGCCGGCCTCCTGCCCGCCGGCCGCTACCTGTACTGTCCGAACGGGAGCCACATGGCCATGTACGACGACCAGGAGACGTACTTCGAGGGTCTCATCGCGTTCATGCGTGACGTCGACGCCGGCGCGTTCCGCGCCAGTGCTACGCCGACGGCAGGTCGCGCGGGCTAGCGCCCGGCGCGAGGCGGGTCCGGTCATCTTCTAAGATCGGCCGCGCATGCGCAGGGCACGCGTGGCGGGATCTCTGTTCGCTCTCGTCTGCTACGTCCTCGCCGCGTTCGTGATCACGGCTCACGCATGGAGCGACCCCACGCGCAGCTGGCCCGGGGGGCCGGGCGACCCCTTCAAGTTCATGAACTTCCTCGCTTGGGTGCCTCACGCCCTGGCGACGCACCAGAACCCGTTCGCGATGCGAGCCATCGACTACCCGCGTGGAGTGAACCTGGCCTGGGAGACGCCGGTGCCGCTCGCAGGCCTGGTCTTCTGGCCGGTCACGGCGGCTTTCGGTGCAGTTGCTGCCTACAACGTCAGTTTCGTGGCCGCCCTCGCGCTCGACGGCTGGTGCACCTATCTGTGGCTGAGGCTGCACGTCCGTCACGCTTCGGCTGCTTTCGTGGGCGGCCTGCTCGCCGAGGTCGGTCCCTACGCCGCGGCGCACAGCTACGGTCACCTGAACCTCGTCTGGTTCGCGCCGATTCCGCTCTTGCTCATCGTCCTCGAGCGCGCGCTTGCAGGGAAGACCGCCGCGTGGAAGCTGGGAATCCTGGGTGGCGTGCTCGCGACGGTTCAGCTCTACCTCGCCGAGGAGCTGCTGGCGATCTTCACGCTCGCAGCTGTCGTGGTGGTCGTCGTTGCCGCGCTGGTGCAACGCCAGGCGGTGCGCGCGCGGGCTCGCGGTGTCGCGATCGCCATCGGCAGCGGCGCCGCCGTTCTCGCCGTGCTGGCAGCCCCCATGCTCCTGTATCAGTTCCTCGGTCCGTATCGCATTCACGGGCCCATTCAGGCCACCAACGTCTACGTCACCGACGTCACGAACCTCGTGCTGCCGACGAGCGTCACGTGGCTGCACCCAGGCGGCGTGCTCGGGGCTCAGCCCATCCGTTGGAGCGGCAACGCCGCCGAGCAGACGGGGTACCTGGGGCTCCCGTTGCTTGCGCTGTGCGTCTTTGCGACCGCGCGCTGGTGGCGCGAGCCCAGGGTGCGAATCGCGGCGATCGCCGGGGCGGTGCTGCTGCTGCTGAGTTTCGGTCCACGTCTGCACATACGTGGGCGGAGCACCGTGCCCTTGCCGGGCGAACTGTTCAGCCACCTTCCCGTGCTGGACAACCTGCTGCCGGGACGCCTTTCCCTGGCGGTCGGGCTTGCAGCCGCGTTTCTCCTCGCGATCACGCTGGACCGCACGCTGCCGCCGCGGCGCTCGCGTGATGTCGCGACGGCGCTTCTGGCCGCGGCCGGCGTCGCGGCGCTGCTCCCGACCGCTCCGCTGCCTTCTTCCTCTGTCCGGGTGCCGCGATATTTCTCCGCTGGTGAGGCGCGAGAGCTGCCGGCCGGAAGCGTCGCCCTGGTGGCGCCCTACGTGGCCGCCGACTCCAACACCCTGGTCCCGATGCTGTGGCAGGCAGCCGCTGGCTTCCGGTTTTCGATGGTCGGTGGCTACGCGCTGACGGTCGACGCGCATGGCAAGTCGGTCTCATGGCTGGTCACTCCGCTGCAGCAGGCGTTCAGCCGCATCGAGATCGGCGGTGTCCTTCCGGCTGAGACGCCCGCACTTCGAGCAACGCTGCTCGCCGAGATCGAGCACGACGGCGTCAGCGTGATCATCGTCGGGCCCATGCCGCACGCTGACCTGGCGGTTCAACTGGTCGGCTGGCTGGAGGACGCGACCCCCCGGCGGATGCAGGGCGTCGACGCCTGGAACGCCGGCTGAGTCAGTGGCGAAGGCGCAGGAAGATGTTGATCGCCACGGTCAGGACGATGCTGATCAGGATGGTGGTCCCGAGCGGGATCGCGAACGTGAAGTTGCCGCGGCTCCCCGAGATGTCGCCCGGCAGTGATCCCAATCCGAGCCGCCCGAACACCAGCATCAGGCCTCCGACCACGGCGATCGCGAGACCCGCGAGGAGCAGCAGCTTGCCGATGTCGTTGCCGAACGGTGGCACGTCATCCACTCTACGGCGCAGATCCGCCCATGGCCGGGCCGTCGCGCTGCCGTCACCGAGCGACCGGTTGCTCCGTCCGAGTGTGTAGAGTCGACGCCACGCATCCACTTCAAGCAGGTCCAGCGAGGCCGGCAAGGGATCGCGGCGCCGGCTGACCGGCGCGCCCTCCTGCGCACCCCGCTGCGAGGGAGGTCGGTCGATCACCACGGCAGCATCGGGCACGAAGCTCCTCGCGCACGTCATCAGCAGCGAGCAGTTCGACCGGTCGCTCCTGGATTCGCTCTTCGAGCGCGCAGCTGCCCTGGACGGTGTGAGGGACGGGCGGCTCGGCGGACAGATCATGGCCTCCCTGTTCTACGAGCCGAGCACGCGCACCCGGCTGAGCTTCGAGTCCGCGATGCACCGCCTGGGCGGCAGCGTGATCGGGACCGAAGCCGCGCACACGTTCTCCAGCGCCATCAAGGGCGAGACGCTCGAGGACACGATCCGCATGGTTGCGACCTACGCGGATCTGATCGTGCTGCGACACGACCAGGCCGGCGCCGCCGCGCGCGCGGCCGCGGTCTCCACCGTGCCCGTGGTGAATGCGGGCGACGGTCCCGGGGAGCATCCCACCCAGGCGCTCCTGGATCTCTTCACGATCCAACGCGAGCTCGGAAGGGTTGACGGCCTGCACGTCGTGTTCTGCGGCGATCTGCGCTTCGGTCGAACCGCTCGCTCGCTGGCGCTGCTGCTCGCCCTCTATCCGGGTGTGCGCTTCTCCTTCGTCGCGCCCGAGATCGTGCAGGTGGGGCCCGACATCCTGGCGCGGCTCGACGATCGGTGCGTCAGTTACACGCTGCAGTCGGAGCTGCACGACGTCGTGGCCTCCGCGGACGTCGTGTACCAGACGCGCGTGCAGAAGGAGCGCTTCACAGACCCCGAGGACTTCGAGCAGGCGCGGAGGGCGAACCGCATCGACCAAGAGGTGATGCGCAGGCTGCGTGGCTCCGCGATCGTCATGCACCCGCTGCCTCGCGTCGACGAGATCGACGCGTCGGTCGACGCCGACCCGCGCGCCGCCTACTTCCGTCAGGCACGCAACGGAGTCGTCATCCGGATGGCGCTCCTCGAGATGCTGCTCCGGTGACCGGCGAGCTGGTCGCGCTCAACGGGTCACCGCGACTCCTCGACGAGACGGGACTGCGCCGCACCGTGTCACGGCTGGCCCACGAGGTGGCCGAGCATCACGCGGACACGGGCCGCGTCGTGCTGGTGGGCATCCACACGCGTGGCGTGCCGCTCGCGCTGCGCCTCGCGGATACGATCGCCCGCTTCGAACGGGCCCGCCCTCGCGTTGTCGCCGTGGATCCGCGAGACTTCCGCGACGACCGGCCCAGGCGACCGCTGGGCGATGCAGCTGTACTCAGCGGGGTCGACGGCGCCACAGCGCCTCCGATCAACGACGCCGACGTGATCCTCGTCGACGACGTGCTGTTCACGGGGCGCACGCAGCGAGCCGCGCTCGACGCTTTGCTGACAGCCGGTCGTCCCGCCGTCGTCGAGATGCTCGTTCTGGTCGACCGCGGCCACCGCGAGCTGCCACTGCGCGCCACGTACGTCGGCAAGAACGTGCCGACGTCGAGCGCCGAGCGGGTCGCGGTGCGCCTCCGCGAGGTCGACGGCGTCGACGGCGTGTGGCTGCAGGGCACGCCGTCGTGAACCTCGTGATCCGCGGCGTGCGTGTCATCGACCCGAGCCGCGACGTCGACGCGGTGGCGCGAGACGTGCGTATCGAGGCCGGCGTGATCACGGCGATCGGCGGCGCCGTCGACGACCTGGGCCTGCGCGTGCTCGACCTGACCCCGTCCGCGGGGCAGGCGTGGTGCGTGCTGTGTCCGGGGTTCATCGACCTGCACGCGCACCTGCGCGAACCCGGGGCCGAGCGGGGCGAGACCATCGCGACGGGAGCGCGCGCGGCGGCGGCAGGTGGGTTCACGCAGGTGGTGGCCATGGCCAACACGTCGCCGCCGATCGACTCTCCGGAGCGGGTGCGCGACGCCGTGGAGCGCGCGAAGGGCGCCGCGGTCGACGTGCTCACCGTCGCGGCGGCCACGCGCGGCCTGGAGGGAGAGGCGCTCGTCGAGGTCGAGGAGTGTGCCGAGCAGGGCGCCGTCGCGTTCAGCGACGACGGCCGCAACGCCATGGCGGAATCGACGCTGGTGGAGTGCCTGCGCCGGGCCGCCGCGCTGGGGCGAGCTGTGCTCGTGCACCCCGAAGCGGAGGCGATGCTCGCCACGGCGCCCGGCGCGCGCGCGATCGTGCGCGTCGCGCTCCGCTCCGTCGACGTCGAGACAGCCGCCGTCGAGGCGGCGCTGCGAGCGCTGCGCACGGCCGGCACGGGACACCTGCACCTGCAGCACCTGAGCACCAGCCACTCGGTGGACCTGCTCACCCGGGCGAAGAGCGAGGGGCTCTCGGTGAGCGCCGAGGTGACGCCGCACCACCTGGGGATCTCTGCTGCCGACGGCGGCGCCGGCGACGACCCGATGTTCAAGGTGAATCCTCCGCTGCGCGCCCGCGAGCATCGGGAGGCCGTCCTGCACGCGCTGCGAGACGGCGTCATCGACTGCGTCGCCACCGACCACGCGCCTCACGAGGCCGGCGAGAAGTCGCTTCCGTACGCCGACGCCGCGCCGGGCATGATCGGCCTGGAGACGGCGCTGGCGCTGTGCATCACACGGGCGGAGATGGGAGGCGAGTGGCTGCCCGTGCTCGTCGACCGCCTCACGCGCGGCCCGTACGGCGTGATGCGAACCACGGGGCACGTGCGCGGCCCAGCGCTGCAGACCGGCGAAGCAGCTTCGTGCGTGGTGTTCGACCCCGACGAGGAGTGGGTTGTCGGGGAGGTCCCCATGCAGTCGAGGTCGCGCAACACACCGCTCGACGGAGCGCGGCTGCGCGGGAGGGTGTTGCTGACCATCCACGACGGCCGCGTCGTGCACTGGAGCCCGCAGCTCGCCGGCCTCCGAGATCCTGCGCGTGTCTGAGATCCGCGGCCGCCTGGCGCTGGAGAGCGGCGCGTGCTTCGACGGCCTGCTCTTCGGTGCGTCCATCGGCGACGGCACCACCGGGGAGGTGGTGTTCAACACCTGCATGACGGGATACCAGGAGGTGATCACCGATCCGTCGTACGCGGGGCAGGTGATCGTCATGACGTATCCGCTCATCGGCAACTACGGCTGTCGCGACGACACCGCCGAATCCGATCGCGTGCACTGCCGCGCGCTGGTGGTGCGCGAGCTCTCCCCGGACTCCGGTCACGCCCGTGCGGAGCGGACGCTCGAGGGGGAGCTGCAGAGGTTCGGCGTCCCCGGTCTGCGCGGCGTGGACACGCGCGCGCTGACGCGGCACCTGCGCAGCCATGGGACCCTGCGCGGGGTTCTCGCGCCCGCCGGTGCGCTGCCCGCCGAGGAGCAGGTCCGCCTCGCTCGCGCCGCGCCGAGCGTGTCGGACGCGGATCTCGTCGGGCAGGTCTCGGTCACCGTTCCGTTCGTGCAGTTCGCCGAACCGCTCGACGTGAGCCTGCGCCGGAGCGTCGATCGAACGTTCGCCGGCCTGCGCGTCGTGGTCGTTGACTACGGCGTGAAGCGCAATCAGCTGCGCGCGCTGTGCAGCCGCGGCGCGGAGGTGGTGCTCGTGCGGCAGGACGTGAGCATCGACGACGTGCTCGGCCACGAACCGCACGGCGTGATCCTCTCCAACGGGCCCGGCGATCCGTCACGGTTGCCGCACGCGGTGCAGCTGTGTCGGGACCTGCTGCAGCACCGCGTGCCGCTGCTCGGCATCTGCCTCGGCCATCAGATCCTCGGACAGGCCGCCGGCGCGTCGACGTCGCGCCTCAAGTTCGGACACCACGGCGGCAACCACCCCGTGCGCGACGAGTTCACCGGGGCCGTCGCAGTGACGTCGCAGAACCACGAGTTCCAGGTGGACGGCTCATCGCTCGACCCGGCGTCGGGTTGGTACGTGAGCGAACGCAGCCTCAACGACGGCAGCGTCGAGGGGCTGCGGCACCGGGAGCTGCCGGCGTTCAGCGTGCAGTATCACCCGGAAGGAGCGCCGGGACCCCAAGACCGCGCCGCCGTCTTCGACGAGTTTCTGTCGATGTGCGAGGTTCATCCGCGTGAAGGGGATGCGTACCCCCTTGCTCAGACAGTCCTCGCGGGCAACGGCGGCGACGGCCTGCGTGCCACCGGCATGCGTCCGTCGCCTCTGCCCGCTGCGGAACTCGCCGGGGGCACGCATCCCCTCCCCGCCGAAAACACGTCACCAAAGAAACTCGTCGACGGCGGGCGGTCTTCACCCGGCGACGGGCGAGTCGAATCTGTTCTTGTCATCGGCAGCGGGCCGGTGGTCATCGGGCAGGCCGCCGAGTTCGACTACGCGGGGACGCAGGCGTGCCGGGCGCTCAGGGAAGAGGGCGTCCGCGTGGTCTTGGTCAACAGCAATCCGGCCACGATCATGACCGACGACTCGTCAGCGGACGCGGTGTACGTCGAGCCGCTCACCGTCGAGGTGCTCGAGCGGGTCATCGCCAAGGAGAGGCCCGACGGTCTGCTGGCCACGCTCGGGGGACAGACGGGCCTGAACCTCGCCGTTGCGCTCGATGACTCGGGCGTGCTCGAACGTCACGGAGTGCGCGTGCTGGGCACGCCGCTGTCCGCCATTCGCGCCGCGGAGGACCGCGAGCTCTTCAAGGAGCTGCTGCGCGAGATCGGTGAGCCCGTGCCCGAATCGACGACGGTGTCGTCGCTCGCCGAGGCGCGGGCATTTCGCCAGCGCGAGGGCCTGCCACTGGTCGTACGTCCTGCGTTCACGCTCGGCGGGACGGGCGGGGGGCTCTGCGACACCGACGAACGGTTCATCGAGACCGTGTCGCAGGGGCTGGCCGCGTCGCCCATCAACCAGGTGCTGGTGGAGCGCTCGCTGGCCGGTTGGCGAGAGATCGAGTACGAGGTGATGCGTGACGCGACCGGCACGTGCATCACCGTCTGCAACATGGAGAACCTCGACCCCATGGGGGTGCACACGGGCGACTCGGTGGTCGTGGCGCCCTCGCAGACGCTCACGGATCGTGAGCACCAGCAGCTGCGCAGCGCCGCGCTGCGCATCATCGGCGCGCTGCGGATCGCGGGCGGGTGCAACGTGCAGTTCGCGCTCGCCCCCGATTCGCACGAGTACTTCGTCATCGAGGTCAACCCGAGGGTGTCGCGTTCGTCCGCACTCGCTTCGAAGGCGACGGGGTACCCGATCGCGCGCGTGGCGGCGAAGATCGCGGTGGGTCGGCGTCTCGACGAAATCCCCAACGCCGTCACCGGGAAGACGTGCGCGGCGTTCGAACCGGCGCTCGACTATTGCGTCGTCAAGATCCCGCGCTGGCCGTTCGACAAGTTCCCCGAGGCGGATCGCCGCCTGGGCACGCAGATGAAGTCGACGGGCGAGGTGATGGCCATCGGCAGGTCGTTCGAGTCCGCCTTCAACAAGGCGCTTCGCTCGCTCGAGCAGCGCGCGCCCGAGCAGGCGGCCCTCGCGGAGCCGGTGCTCATCGACGCGGCCAACGCCGCGCGGCCGTACGCACTGCTGCACGCGCTGCGCAGCGGGCTCGACCCGGCGGACCTGTCGGCACGCAGCGGCATCGGGTCGTGGTTCCTGCGGCGGCTCGCGTCGATCGCCGACTGCGAGGAGACGATCCGGTGGCACGGCCTCGACGACGCCGGCCTCCTCAGCGCCAAGCACCTGGGCATCGCCGACTCCCGCATCGCGAGCCTGGCGAATCTCACGGCGGACGAGGTGCGGTCGCGGCGCGACGCGATGGGTCTGCGGCCCACCTTCAAGTGCGTGGACACGTGCGCGGCGGAGTTCGAGGCCGAGACCCCGTACTACTACTCGAGCTTCGAGGTCGAGAACGAGGCGCCCGCGGAGAGCCGCCGGGACGCCGTCGTGGTCATCGGCAGCGGCCCGATCCGCATCGGGCAGGGGATCGAGTTCGACTACTGCAGCGTGCAGGCCGCCGAGGCGCTGCGCGTACTGCGCGTCGACGCCGTGATGATCAACAGCAACCCCGAGACGGTGAGCACGGACTTCGACTGCAGCACGCGGCTGTACTTCGAGCCGCTCGACGAGGAGTCGGTGTGCGCCGTCATCGGCGAGGAGCGTCCCATCGGCGCGGTCGTGCAGTTCGGCGGCCAGACGGCGGTCAACCTCGCGGGACCACTGCACAAGAGGGGCGTCAGCATCCTCGGCACCTCGATCGAATCGATCGACGCCTCGGAGGACCGCCGCCAGTTCGAGGTGCTGATGCGCGAGCTGGAGGTGCCACAGCCGCAGGGCGCAGCCACCACGGACTTCGCGGAGGCCGTGGCCATCGCGGAGCGCATCGGGTTCCCGGTGCTCGTGCGCCCGTCGTACGTGCTCGGTGGACGGGCGATGGAGATCGTGCACAGCCGGGCGGCCCTGGAGCGCTACCTCACCGCGGCGGTGGCAGCGCTGCCCGAGGACTCCTCGGGGCGGCGGGGCGCCGTGCTGATCGACCGCTACCTGTTCGGCATCGAGGTGGACGTCGACGCGGTCAGCGACGGCGAGACGGTGGTCATCCCGGGTCTCATGGAGCACGTGGAGCGCGCCGGCGTGCACAGCGGCGACTCGATGGCCGCGTATCCGGCTCAGCGCGTCGAGGCGGCCGCGCGCGAGCGCATCGTCGAGAGCACCGTGCGCATCGTGCGAGCGCTGCGCGTGCGCGGCCTGTGCAACCTGCAGTTCGTCGTGTACCGCGGTGTGCCGCACGTCATCGAGGTCAACCCGCGCGCCTCCCGCACCGTGCCGTTCCTCACCAAGGTGACGGGCGTTCCGATGGTGGAGCTGGCCGCGCGCGTGATGCTGGGCGAGCGGCTTGGCGACAGCGGTTGGGAGACCGGCCTCGTGCCTCCGAAACCGTTGGTGGCCGTGAAGGCGCCGGTCTTCTCGACGGTGAAGCTCATCGACGTCGACACAGTCCTCGGGCCCGAGATGAAGTCGACCGGCGAGGTGATGGGCATCGACCTGGACCTCGGTGCGGCGCTCGAGAAGAGCTTCATCGCGGCGCTGGGAGCGATGCCTGCGTCGGGGGGGGCACTCTGCAGCATCGCGGACGCGGACAAGGCGGAGGCGCTCCCGATCCTGGCCCAGCTGAGCGCGCTCGGCTTCACCCTGTACGCGACCTCCGGAACCGCCGAAGCGCTCACCGCCGCAGGGATCTCGGCGCAGCCCGTCGGCAAGCTGGGCCACGGGCGGCCCAACGTGATCGACGTGATCCAGGACGGCCGCGTCGCGTTGGTCGTCAACACCGTGTCGCACTTCGACACCGACGAGCTCGCGTACGCGCAGGGTGGCGCCGACACCGCCGCGGCCGGCCGCACCGTGAAGGACGGCTACCGCATCCGGGTGGCCGCCGAGCAGCGGAGGATCCCCTGCTGCACCTCGCTGGACACCGCCGCCGCGCTGGTCGATTCGATGGCGCGCCATCGCAAGGGGGAGAGGTTCAGCGTCGACACGGTGCGCGCGTATCGCGAAGACCGCGTCGCCGCGGCGCCGTGACCCTGGACCTCAGCCGGGCCGCGCTGGAGCAGGGGCGCGTGCTCGACGTGGAGCACCTCGACGGGGGGCTCATCGAGATGACGGTCGCCCTCCCGCTGCTCGCGCACCGTGTGCGCCCAGGGGAGTTCGCGCAGCTGCGCTGTTCGCCCGCCGTCACGCCGCTGCTGCGGCGGCCGTTCAGCGTCGCCTGGACTGACGGCGAGGCGTGCTCGTTCGTCTTCGAGGTGGTCGGCGCGGGCACGCGACTCCTGGCGGCGATGCGCCCCGGCGACACGCTGGACAGCCTCGGGCCGCTGGGTCGGGGATTCACCCTGGAAGACGTCGTGGGACCGGTCGTGTGCGTCTCGGGTGGGTTGGGCTGCGCGCCGTTTCCCATTCTCTGCCGCGCGCTGCGCGCTCGGGGAGTTGAAGACATCGTCGTCCTGAACGGGGCCGCTACCGCGGCGCGCCTGTATCCGGCGGAGCGCTTCCGGCGCGGAGACCCGGCGATCGAGGTCGTCGAGGCCACCGACGACGGGAGCCGTGGCCACCACGGCCGCGTCACCGACCTTGTCGGGCGCCACCTCGCGCGCGCCGCCGCCGTCTTCGCGTGCGGCCCCAATCCCATGCTGGCGACGCTGGCGGCGCTGACCGCGGAGCTGTCGCGTCCCGAGACGCGGGTGGAGGCATCGCTGGAGGCCCCGATGGGCTGCGGCTTCGGGACCTGTCTGGGCTGCGCCCTGCCGGTGCGGGCTCGCGGCGGCGGCTCCCGCTGGGCCTTGTGCTGCGCGGACGGGCCCGTGATGCCGGTGCGAGATGTGGCGTGGGCTGAGCTGGCGGAGCTGCCTCCGCCGAACGTCGCATGAGCGCCCCACCCGTCGCCGGCCCGGTGGATCTGGGGCGCGGCCTGGTCGTGCAGAACGCCGTCGGCCTTGCCAGCGGCACCGCCGGCTACGGGTTCGAGATCGGGCAGCTCATGGACCTGAACACAGTCGGCGCGCTGTACACGAAGGGGACGACGCCACAGCCGAGACCGGGGAACCGTCCGCCCAGGGTCGCCGAGACCGACGGCGGGATGCTGAACAGCATCGGCCTGCAGAACCCGGGCATCGACCGGGTGGTCGACGAGTACGCGCCCGTGTTCGCGAGCTGGCGATGCGCTGTGGTGGTCAACGTCGCGGGATCATCGGTGAACGATTACGTGCACTGCGCTCGACGCATCGGTGATGCGCAGGGGATCGCGGCCATCGAGCTCAACATCTCCTGTCCCAACATCGCCCACGGCATGGACTTCGGAGTCGACCCGGCGCAGGCCGGGCGGCTGGTCGTCGCTGTGCGCGAAGCGACGTCGCTGCACCTCATGGTGAAGCTGACGCCGAACGTCGCCGACATCGCGGCGGTGGCCCGTGCCGCCGAGGACGCGGGGGCGGATTCGGTGTCGGCGGTCAACACGTTCGTGGGCACGAAGCTGCGGCGGGACGACGGGCGGCCGGTGCTCCCCGGAGGAACGGGCGGCCTGAGCGGGCCGGCGATCCGCCCGCTGGCGCTCGCCGCCGTCGCCCGGGTCTGTGAGGCGGTGCGCATCCCTGTTGTCGGAGTTGGTGGCATCGTCGACACGGACTCGGCGCTGGACTTCTTCGCGGCCGGCTGCGCGGCCATCCAGGTGGGGACCGCGAACTTCGTCGATCCATCTTCCGCCGCCCGTATCGCCGCCGGCCTCGGTGCGCGCGCGCAAGAATCGTCGCCGCGCGGAGTGTTGGCTGAGACGTCGCGGTGGTGACACGGTGCTGATCGGAGTTTCCGTTCTCTGCTTTCTCGTGATGCTGGCACTCATCGCGGACCGCTTCGGCGCGTTCCTGTGGCATGGCAGCCGCGAGAAGGCGTATTTCCGCTGCGACGCGTGCGACCTGCGCTACCTGCGGCGCGAGCTGCACGATCCCCACCTGCAGGTGTGCCCGGTGGGGCACGTGGTGTACGAGGAGCGCCGCAGCGGAATCGTGGGGCTGATCGGCATCTTCGTCTGCATGGGATTTCTGTTCGCGGCGCTGGCCTTCATGCTCTCGGGGCTGATACCTCCGGGGCCCTGAACCGGGAGGGTTGGCTACACTGGATCCAGCGTCAGAGGGCGTGGTCGAGAAGAGGGGTGGCCCGTCCGGGACTGTCGCGTCGGGAGGATCGACGATGTTCCGCGTCAGCAGCGCACAGGCTCCGAGAGCCGCGGTGGCCGTCGCGGCGAGCGCGATCGTGCTTGCGCTCCTGCCCTCGCCCGGTTCGGCGACCTTCCGGACATCTCGTGCCGTTCCGGCGGCAGGGCACGTCCGGGCGACGCTCGCAGCGCACCTCCCCGCCGCATCGATGCGGGCGGCCGTGGCGCGGCCGTTGACCCACCGGCTCGTCAACGCTCGCGCGTACGCGCGAGCGAAGGCCGCCGCGAACCAGCGCGCTGCGGCGAAACAGCGCGCCACGGGCACCCGCAACGCGCCACAAGCGGCCGTGTACGGGGGGCTCGACCAGCCGGGCCTGTCGCACTCCCAGAACGCGTCGCGCAACGACATCGTGCCGCCCGATTCCACCGGCGCGATCGGCCCGAACCACTATGTCGAGTTCGTCAACGACAAGATCGGCGTCTACGGTCGGGGCAGGCTCGCGCTGGTGTCGAGCGCGGATCTGGACACGTTCGACGGCTCGACCGGTGCCCGGGTCTTCGACCCGCAGGTGCTGTACGACCCACTGTCGCAGCGCTGGTTCTATCTCAACTATCTGACGACCGGCGGGGCCGACTACCTCGCCTTCGGCTTCTCCAAGACGGCCGATCCCAGCAACCTCACGAGCGGTTGGTGCACCGGGTACGTCCTCAACACGGACAGCGCCAACGGCGGTGGTGCTGGTTCGTTCCTCGCCGACTTCCCAAAGCTGGGCCACGACGCCCTGCACGTCACGTTCACGGACAACACGTTCACGCCCACACAGTTCGCCTCGGCTCAGGTGTGGAGCTACCCGAAGCCCGCCGCCGGGGCGATAACGACGTGTCCTGCACCGCCGAGCTTCACGTTCTTCGGCTCATCGACGGCGCCGCTCAAGACGTCGCTCGGCCATGTTGCGAACACGCTCGTCCCAGCGAACACCATCGCGAACGTCGGCGTCGACTACGTGCTGGCCACGGACGCGCCCAACCACGTCATGACGTGGGCGCTGGGCGGCTCCGGCGCGAATCCGACGCTCACCCTCAACGGCGAGATCGCGGTTGCCGGGTACGGCATCCCGCCGAACGCGCCGCAGCCGGGCAGCCCGTACACGCTGGACACGTACGGAGCATGGCTGTACCAGGCCGTCGCGCAGGTGGACCCGAGCGCCGGCGCCGCGCACCCCGAGGGCGTGTGGACGCAGCACACCATCGCCGGGCCGGGTGGCAACGGTTCCGTGGTGCGCTGGTACGAGCTCATACCGTCGCGCTGCAGCGGGGGCGCCTGCCCCGCGTCCGCGCTGCGCCAGCAGGGCAACGTCGCGATCGCGAACAACTTCGTGTTCAACGGCGCGATCTCGCCCGCGCGCGACGGCAGCGACGCGGTCGTCGATTACAACGTCGCGAGCACCAAGCTCCTCGTGCAGATCCGCAGCCAGTCGCGCAACGGCACAGACACCTTGGGCACCATGTCGCACGAGGTCATCCTGGGCGCGAGCAGCGCGGCCGCGGCGGACTTCAGCTGCTTCGGACGCGGGAAGACGTGCCGCTGGGGCGACTACGCGGGTGCGTCACCGGATCCGACCACGACGAACCGTGTGTGGGGATCCAACCAGGTCGACGGGCCCTTCGCGAACAACGGCGCGCAGTGGCAGACGATGAACTTCGCGCTCGCGGCCGACGAACCACCTGGCGCGTCCTTCACGTTCTCCCCGGCGTCACCGGTGCACGGCAGCCCCGTGAGCTTCAACGCAGGCGGTTCGAGTGATCCCGACGGTTCGATCTCCAAGTTCGCGTGGACCTTCGGTGACAGGACGAGCGGCAGCGGTGCGGCCCCGTCGCACACGTACGCCGCCGCCGGTCACTACGCGGTGACGCTCACGGTCACCGACAGCGCCGGCAACACCTCGGCGACGACCAGGGGCGTTACCGTCACGTAGACGAGCGGCCCGCCGCCAGTCCCACCTCCTCCGCGGAGCGGCCGAAGATGTGCGCCACCGGCCAGCCCAGGACGCCTGCGTAGGTGTCGATCTGCGAGCGGTGGTGGATGTCGTGCTCGACCATGAGCATGAGCACCCGCCAACCGGAGATCGCGTGGTCGCTCGGATCGAACGGCTGAATCTTGGTGCGCATCCGCTCGTCGCCTCCACCGGCGACGATCTCGGCGAGCTGCCTGCCCGAGGATTCGAGCGCGGCCTTCCACTCGGCGCGCGTGCGCGTCGGCTCCGGCCACGGGTCGGCGCTCCACCCCTGTCCGCCGAACGCCCGCGCAAAGAACATCCGCGACGCCGCCATGTGGCCGACGATCTGCGGGATGCTCCAGGCGCGCTCACCCGCGCTCGGAGGCGGAGTCCACGTCTCCGCCTCTGTAGGCAGAACGCCGACGTCGCGCATCGCGCGGTCGTTGACGCCCGCGAAGTACTGGAGAAACGCGGCGACGCTGCTGATCACACGCTGAAGCTGTGCCGAATCAGCTCGGCAGCGGTTGCAGCACGCCGAACACCGCGCCGAGCGGGTCCTGGACGATCGCGAACCGTCCGACGTTGGGGATGTCCGCCGGTTCCACGATGGCAGTCGCGCCAAGCTGCTTCGCGCGCGCGGTCACCGCGTCCGTGTCTGTGACCGCGATGTACGGCTGCCAGTACGAGGGCACCTCGGCGGGCATGGTCGCCGGCGCCTGCATGCCGCCGGCAAAGCCGTTTCCGCCGTCGAACGAGAACTGCCAGTACACCATCTCCTCCGAGGACACATCGGCGGTCTTGGCCTGCCAGCCGAAGACGTCGACGTAGAACTGCTTCGCCGCGTCGAAGTTGCGCGACGTGAGCTCAACCCAGCAGACGGCTCCGGGGACGCCCTCGACCTCCCAGCCGGCGTGCTCGCTGGGCTGCCAGATGCCGAAGGCCGCGCCCGACGGATCGGCGATGATCGCCATCCGGCCGGCCTGCATGACGTCGAACGGCGGCGCAATCACCGTGCCGCCCGCCTTCTTGGCGCGGTCGGCCGTCGCGTCTGCGTCGTCGACGAGGATGTAGATCGTCCAGGCCGTCGGCTGCTGGTCGCTCTGACGCGGGCCGACGCCCCCAACCTCCTTGCCGTCGAGCTTGAACATCCCGTATCCGCCGGCATCGGGGTCGGGGATGACCTCGGCGCTCCAGCCGAACAGCTTCGAATAGAAGTCGCGCGAGGCGGCCGGATCGGCGCTGGACAGGTCCAGCCATCCGGGCTTGTTCGTGATGACGGTCTTCGCTTGTGCCATGGGGACCTCCGCTGGTTACTCTCTCGCCTGGTCTCGGGACGGACCGTTCCGCCGAGCGATGATGGAAGGACGGCCCCCGAGGTGTCAATTGGAGGAGCTCGATGGCCACACTCGACCGCCCGTTGGCGCCGGACCCCTACTCACTGCTCCCGGCGGTGCCGGCCTTCACCCTCACCAGCGACGACCTGACCGACGGAGCGCCCCTGGGGACCCAGTTCGTCCACGACAGCGCCGGAGGGCGGAACGTCAGCCCGCAGCTGCGCTGGAGCGGCGCGCCCGACGCCACGAGGAGCTTCGTCGTGACGTGCTTCGATCCGGACGCGCCCACCGGGAGCGGCTTCTGGCACTGGGTGCTGGTGGGGTTACCGTCGTCGACGTCCGAGCTCGAGCGCGGGGCGGGGACCGCGCGCAGCGTACCGGGAGGCGCTTACCACGTTCGCAATGACTACGGCACGCTGGAGTACGGCGGGGCCGCGCCGCCCGGCGGCGATCGCCCGCACCGCTACATCTTCGCGGTGCACGCGCTCGACGCCGACGATCTCGGTCTCAACGACTCGGTCAGCCCCGCCGTGGTCGGTTTCAACGTCACGTTCCACGCGCTCGCCAGGGCAACGCTGACGGCTACGTATCAGCGGTAGGCGCGTCGAAGCCGCCCGCGCAGCGCGGCTACACGCAGCCGCCGGCCGTGTTGCTGTAGAGGGTCTGCACGGCGTAGACGTGTCCGCCTGCATCAGGTCCGATGTCGTAGGAGCCACCGGGTGTGCCCGGGGTGACCCAGGCGCACTTGTCGCCGGTCTCCTGGCCGGAGGCGTCGCGCCAGGCCGAGTTGCTCGACGGCGTCGCGTCGGTGGCCGCTTCGGCGACCTCGTGCCCGGCCACGATCGAGTAGCCGTCCATGTATCCGTTGCCGAACGATGTGTCGCCGGCGTTCACGAAGTTCTGCCCGCACAGGGTGTTGAGGTCGAGCACGTAGGGCATGTTCGTGAAGGAGATGGTGCGACCGCTGCCGTCGACCGCCTGGCCGTGGTACGCGCAGTAGTAGCCGTAGCCCGGTGTGCCGGTCGCCTTGGGGAGCAGCACCATGTAGTCCGCGTTCGGGCTGTACCCGAAGTGGTTCTCGGCCTGCAGCGCCTCCTGGGCGATGAGGCTCGCCTGCTGGACGAGACCGCTGGAGGTGAGGCACACGAGCACGACGCAGTTGTCCGGCACGACCGGGGGCGGAGGCGTGCTGCTCGTGTCGACCCAGGTGCCGCCGAAGTGCGGTGGGTTGCCGACGTGCGTCCCCGATGACCCGCAGTTGACCGTGCCGACGGCGACTCCGGAGCAGTACTGCGCTTGCGAGGCCATCCAGCCGGTGGCGCCGCTGCTCACGTAGTTGAAGAAGCTGGTGATGTACTGCTGCGACTGGCTGCTCGAGTACGTCGTTCCGGAGTTGGAGACGTCGGTCCAGCCCACCTGCCACTGCGGGCCCCAGAAGTCCAGGTACACGACCGGCGCGGTCTCCACAGGCCCGTTGGCCGACTGGTAAGTGAGGGGCGCCTGCGCGGATGAGGCGGCCGCGGTGGAACCGTTGGGAAGCATGAGGTGAGGCGTCCCGACGAGCCCGAGCGGTGATGCCTGGGCGGGTCCTCCGTGCAGTCCGACGGCGCCCACGGCGATGACGGCAACGATCGAGCCTCGAATGGCGAAGCGCCGAGCAGCAGGGCTGGTCATGCTGATCCTCCTCAACGTCTGGCCGGGTCCGGGACCGAACGAATCTCCTCCCAGAAAAACGCCGGCGGGCCTGGGGTGCTTGTGGTGATCGCTGTCACTCCGGGAGGTCCCGCCGCCCCAAGCCTACGGCTCGGGGGCATTTCTGCGTCCCGGCAAGCTACGTGGGCTCAGGCGGGTTGGGGAGGGTTCGGAGACGAGACGCCGATCCAGATCCTGAATCCGTCGCGCACGATGGGTGGACGGCCGAGGAGCGTCGTACAGAACGCGACCGCATCCGCCTGGTGCGGGATGGGGGCGACGATGAGCACCCTGATCCCGTTCGCACGGAGCTCTCCATAGAAGCGGCGGCGCTCGGCGTTGCTGATTGGCGATGTACGTCCGGCTGACGAGAAGGTCTCGGCGACGTGCATCAGCGTCGACTGACCGGGCGACGGTGGCCCGACGAAGTAGCCGCCGATCAGCTGGAAGCGCATCCCCGAGTCGCGCTGCCAGTTCATCGGCTCGACCGCCGCTTGACTGGGGAAGGGCATCGTGTAGGCGACCGCTCCCGCCGGGATCTCGGTGACCGCGGTCGTCGAGAAGTAGGGCGCCGGGAGGAGTGTCTGGGACGGCAGTGGCACCTTCGGGAAGAGAGGGAGCAGCGTGACGACGGCCAGACCTGCGGTCACCCAGACGCGCCTCTCGCGCCGCCACACGCCGTCCATCATGTATGCGAAGAGCACCGCCAGCGCCAGAAATACGAAGAACATCATGCGCGAGGGCTGCACGTCGGAGAGCAGCGGAAGTCGCGAGAACGGATGCCACGGAAGCGGGAAGAAGCTCTTGCGCAACGGTGTGAAGTGCGGACCCAGTGAAAAGACCGCGATCACGATGCCGGTGATCGCGGCCGTCCGCACAAGGGTTTGATTCCACGACCTGCGGAGGAGCACCGCCACCGCGATCAGCAGCGGGATGCCGATGTACGCGTTGGCCTCAGAGGCGTTGCCGGAGAACCGTGAGTTGATCGGTGACAGCCATGACGGCGACAACCACTCGTTGCCTTCGGGAATGAAAAAGTTGAGTGGCGTCGTGGAGAATATGTCGGCGCTGTGGATCACACCGTGAACTCGGTCCGGTCCACCCAGTTGCACGCGCACGAGAGGATAGGCGAGAGCGCCCGCCGCGACGACGGCGCCCAAGCCCAGGGCGCGCGCCGCGTACGGAAAGGCGGTCCTGACGCGATCGCGGTGCACCGCGGCCAGGACGACGGCGAGCACGAGACCGGAAACCACGCTGGTGGCGAGGAACTCCGGGGATGTGAAGTACTGAAAGGTCGCGTACAGCGCCACCAGGCAGCCGAGCACCCAGACGTGCAGTCGCTGACGAATGAAGACCTCGTCGAACAGCAGCAGAGCGATCGGGATCATGACCGCCGAGATCACTGGCGTGGCGTGGCCGTGCTCCTGAGCCATCATGGCCGGAGAGAATCCGTACAGGAGGCCTCCCGACGCAGCAGCCGCAGTGTTGTGCACGTACCGCCTGACGGCGATGAACGCGAAGAATGCCGACAGCGCGAGCGCGCCCGTGGTGAGCACGTTGTACGTCGCCACCGCGCCCCATACCGATGTGACAGGTGCAAGCAGCACCGCGGGGCCGGGTACGGACGTGTTCCAGAGCAGGTTGACGCCTGCCGGTTGATTGAGGTACGTCGTGACAAACGGGTTGTGGCCGTGCGTGATCGCAAATGGGGTCCAGTTCAGGAACCACATCTTCTGCTGCGCATCGGCCGACCCCACGAAATTGTGGACGGGGTCGTGCCACGTCGGTAGCGTGCAAGCGATGGCCAGTGCTGCGTACGCGAGCACGAGCGCGGGAAGGACGTACCGATCCGACGCCAAACCGGGCTTCAAGTCCGCCGGATTCTATGTGATCCTTGATCCCCATGCGCGCGCGTCTGTGTGACCGTTGAATCGGACAGCAACGATCAGCGTCGGAGACAGCACGGCATTTCGAGTGCCTGTCGCTGCGGGGCCGCTGTTGGTGGAGCTTCCCCAGGGAGAGGACTACGGTTTCTGGCGGTATGTCCTCGACGCGCCGGCCCAGCTGACCATCGATCTTCTGAGCACCGATCTCTGCCGCATCGAGGGGTGCGAACCGGTCGACCGCGAGGTGCCGGGTGGCTACATCCCTGCGCCGCGACTTCGCCTGACCGTGAACGGAGTGGTGCACGAGTTCGTCACGTCCAACGACCAGGTGCTGCAACGTCACTACAGTCGCCCGGCACATCAGCAGTTCGCCTATGCCGCGCGTCCGGACAGGTTTGTCGCTCTGTATCACGCCGCCAGGGTCCGCCAGTGCCGGCGCCTCCTGCACGGTGTCACCGGCCGGGTGTGCGACGTCGGATCGGGGTATTCGCTCGTACGCATGGCAGGCCCCTGGCCGTTCGAGCTGCACGCATGCGACCGAGATGAGAGCGTCGTGGCGGCGCTTCGCGATGAGGGAGTGCACGCGGTCGTGGCGTCCGCCGAGCAACCACCGTTTCCATCCAACACCTTCGATGCCGTGTACGCGGGGGAGGTGATCGAGCACCTGCCCCACCCGGAGCTGGCGCTGCAGCGCTGGGTGCAACTCCTCCGGCCGGGCGGGCGCCTTGTGGTCACCACCCCCAACCGGAGGCACCTCCTCACCCGTGCGCGGGGGTTTCCTGTGGTCGAGAATCCCGAGCACCTCTTCGAGTGGGACGTCCACGAACTGCTCGGCGCGTTGCGGGAGACGGGCTGTGTTCTCGAGAGGGTTGAAGGGCTCGTGCTCCCAATCCCGGTGTGGATTCCCGGGCGGGGCTGGCGCGACCTCGTGGCGGGTGCCCTGCGACGCGTGCCGCTGTCGAAAGGTGTCGGGGTGCGAGTGCTGGGTCTCGGGCGGCGCGTGCCCTCGCTGGCCCTCGACCTTGCTGCTGTTGCTCGGCGCTGACCCGCATTACCCTGTACCCGATTCGAAAAGTGCCGGACTGACAAATGACTTCGGGTCGACTGGGGGCGTGGTGAGGTCTGCCAAATCGATCGTCGGAACCACCGCAGTCGGCAGACGCACGGCTCGTGCCGAGAGCGTGGTCGCTCACCTCACCCCGGCGGAGCGATCTGCGCGCGGTCAGGCCGCGCGCACTGAGGTTCCGCGTTCGACTCATGCGCTCTTCGAGCCGCTGGCGACGCGTCGCGACCCGGTCGACATCCTCGAGGAGCAGGCGAAAACGAGGGTTGCCGATCTGGTGCCCATCCGCTACGGCCGGATGCTCGCGTCGGATTTCGCCTTCTTTCGCGGCGCTGCAGCGATCATGGCCGCCGATCTGGCCGCGACTCGGGACTCCGGTTTGCGAGTCCAGGCCTGCGGTGACGCCCATCTGTCGAACTTCGGCATCTTTCTCTCCCCGGAGCGCCGGCTCGTCTTCGACATCAACGACTTCGACGAAACGCTCCCCGGACCGTGGGAGTGGGACGTGAAGCGGCTGGCTGTGAGCCTGGTCGTGGCCGGTCGCGAAAACGGATTCACCCCCAAACAGCGCCTCACCACCGTGGCCGTGGCGGTGCGTGCCTACCGTGAGGGGATGAGGCAGTTCGCCGCGATGCGCAACCTGGACGTCTGGTACGCCCGGCTCGACGTCGACGACTTCTACCGCACCTGGCACCGCCAGTTCGACAGAGCGCAGGTCAAGGACGCCACCAGGATCAGAGACAAGGCCCTGGCGAGCGACAGCGTGCACGCGCTGGATCAGCTCACCACCGTGGTCGACGGTGAGCGTCGATTCATCAGCCGTCCACCGCTGATCGTGCCGATCGAGGAACTCGTCCCCGACGAGGAGCGGACGCGCCTCGAAGAGTTCCTGCGCGTTACTCTCCGGCGGTATCGGCGCACGCTCTCGGACGACCGTCGCCATCTGCTCGAGAACTATCGACTGGTCAAGGTGGCGCGCAAGGTGGTCGGCGTGGGCAGTGTCGGTACCCGCGCTTGGGTGGTGCTCATGCTCGGCAAGGACGACGCAGATCCGCTGGTCCTCCAGGTGAAGGAGGCCCAGGCATCCGTGCTCGAGGCCTACGTCGGCCGCAGCGAGTACCGCAACTCCGGCCAGCGCGTCGTGTCAGGACAGCGACTCATGCAGGCGACGAGCGACATCTTCCTGGGCTGGCAGCGGGTGCAGGAGAGGATCGACGGCGAGGAGCAGCGCGACTTCTACACGCGGCAGTTGAGGGATGGGAAGGGAGCGGCGGCGGTCGAGGGCATGTCGACCTCCGGAATGGCCGCGTACGGACGGCTGTGCGGATGGACGCTCGCGAGAGCGCACGCGCGCTCAGGCGATCGGATCGCCATCGCCGCGTACATGGGCCAGGCCGACGTCTTCGACCGTGCAGTGCTCCAGTTCGCGGAGTCCTACGCGGATCAGAACGCGCGCGACCGGACGGCGCTCGCGAGCGCTGTCCGCGCCGGGCGTGTCAAAGCGGCGAGCGGCACATGAGGTGAGGATGATTCGGCCGCTTGCTGACTTGGACGAGGCCGTCGCCGCTACCTGTCTTCGCGCGGCACGCGCCTCCCCTCCCGATGGGATGGCCACGCGGATCATCGCCGTCGACGGCTTGGGAGGCGCGGGCAAGACAACAATGGCCGCCAAGCTCGCCGGCGCCCTGGGTGGGTGCCCTGTCGTAACGACAGACGACTTCGCCTCCTGGGACGACCCGCTCGACTGGTGGCCACGCCTTCTCGAGGAGGTGCTCGTACCCATTAGCGAGGGCCGGTCAGCCGTCTACCGGCGATGTGACTGGGTGTTACGTCAGCTGGGGACACAACAGCGCGTCGACCCTTGCGCTTACGTGATCCTCGAAGGCGTGTCCTCGAGCAGACGCGCTTTTCGCGCCTACCTGACTTTCATCGTTTGGGTCGAAACACCACGGCAGAAGCGTCTCAATCGGGGCATCGCACGCGACGGATCGTCCATGCGGTCGCAGTGGAAGCGGTGGATGGAAGCAGAGGACCGATACGTGGAGGAGGAGAATCCGCGACGCGCAGCCAACCTGATCGTGCTCGGATCGGGACCGGATCCGGAACGGCAGTGAACTCGCCAGTTGGTGCATCGAGGGCAACTCTGTGTCTGGCTGGCGTACCGTGGAGCTGCGCGCCCACGAAGGAGGTTGAGAAGTGACGCTGTTTGGCAAGGAGCACGTGGAGCGCTACGTCGCGACCGACGGCAGAGAGGGACACGACTGGGTCAATGGAGCCCCCACGCTCATCCTCACGACGATCGGCAGGCGATCGGGCAACGCGCGAAGCACCCCCTTGATCTACGGTCGTTCGGGTGATCACTACCTGGTCGTCGGCTCCCAGGGAGGAGCCCCGACGCCGCCGAATTGGTATCTGAATCTCGAGGCCAACCCCGACGTCACGGTCCAGGTCAAGGACGACCGCTTCACGGCACACGCCCGCACCGCAACACCCCAGGAGAAGCCCGAGCTCTGGAAGACGATGGCCTCGATATGGCCCGCTTACGACGACTACCAGACGAGGACCCAGCGCGAGATTCCCGTGGTCATCCTGGAGCGCGCATGACTGCAGCCGGAGATCACGCCGACGCCTTGGAGTTCCTCGGGCGCAATCACCGAGCGGTGCTTGCCACGCGCCGACGTGACGGTAGCCCGCAGATGTCGCCCGTTCTGGCCGCCATCGACGACGCCTCCCGGGTCGTCATCAGCACTCGTGAAACCGCGATGAAGACGCTGAACCTGCGCCGCGATCCACGCGCCAGCCTCTGCGTCCTCAACGACCACTTCTTCGGCGAGTGGCACTCGCTCGACGGTTCCGTGGAGATCCTCAGCCTTCCGGAGGCGATGGAGCCTCTGATCGATTACTACCGCCGCTCTGCAGGCGAGCACCCAGACTGGGACGACTACCGCAAGGCGATGGAGCGCGAGCGCCGCGTGTTGCTGCGGTTGACCGTCGAGCGCAGCGGTCCGGCGACCCAGGGATAGCGTTCAACCCGCGATGCGGCGGAGTCGGGGAAGCACATCGGCGGCGTATTGCTCGAGGAATCGCAGCTGGTCGGCGCCCGGTGCGTGGAAGAGCAGCTGCGTGAAGCCAAGGTCGAGATAGGGGCGAATCCTTTCCACGTGCTCTTCCGGATCCGATGAAACTATCCATCGGCTTGCAGCAACCGCGGTCGGCAGGGCATCGGCGAGACGCTCCATCTCCAGGGGATCCACGACGTCCAGTTTCTGGTCAGCCGGAAGTGCCAGTGCCGCCCAATTCCGCGTGCCCTCGAGCGCCCGCCGGCCGTCGGTGTCAAAGGACACCTTCATCTCGATGACCAACTCGAGCGCATCCGGATCGCGCCCGGCGCGCTGCGCTGCGTCGCGGGTTGCCGGAAGGAGGGTCTCCGCGTAGAGCTCGAGTCCCTTGCCGCTGGTGCAGATCATTCCGTCAGCGACGCGTCCAGCCATGCGCGCCGCCGACGGTCCCGACGCTGCCACGTACAGCGGGATGGGCGTTGCGGGGCGGTCGTAGATGGTCGCGTTGTGGGTGCGGTAGAAGGTGCCCTCAAAGCTGACGCGATCCTCCGACCACAATCTGTTGATCAGCCCGACGGCCTCTTTCAAGCGCGCGAAGCGCTCTTTGGCGTCCGGCCACTCGACGGCCAGCGGCACTTCGTTCAGAGCTTCGCCAGAACCCACACCCAGCCAGATTCGGTTCGGGTACAGGGAGCCGAGAGTCGCCATCGCTTGGGCGACGATCGCGGGATGGTAGCGAAGGGTTGGTGTGACGACACTCGTCCCCAGCACGATGCGGCTGGTGCGCTGACCCGCAGCACCCAGCACCGCAAATGAGAACGGTGAGTGGCCCCCGGTGTGACGCCACGGTTGAAAGTGGTCGCTGACCGCGGCGCTGTCGAACCCGTGTTCCTCCGCAGCGACCGCCAGCTCGACCAGCTCCGTCGGGCCGAACTGTTCTCCCGAGAGCTTGTATCCGAACCGTACGTCACGACCCACCATCGAGAACCCCGTGCTCAACGAGTCTCAGGATCTCACCGGCGAGCCTGCTGCCCTGCTCAGCGCTGCTCATCACGGTATCGAGCGCGACAGCGTTCATCCCCAGCGGTGTGATGTTCGTCCGCAGCGGAGCGTCAACGGTATCGACGATGACTGTTGCCGCGCTGCCCGCATAGTGTTTCGCCACCCCGACGCTGGTGGGGTCTTCGCCCAGATCGCGCAGCATCTCGACGGTGGGGCCCTTCAACGAGCGGCCCCCGACGATCGGCGACACGACGATGACACGACGCGGGTCGAGATGCCCGGCGAGCAACGCGAGGATTGGATCGATGCTGAGCAGCGGGTTGGAGGGCCCGATGACAACGGCGTCCGCACCGTCGACCGCCTCCACGACCTCCGGCGTGGCCCGCGCGGCTTCGATGCCCTGATACCGAACCGATCGCACACCGGGGGCGCAGTTTCTCTCAACGAACCACTGCTGCATGCTCAGCTCGCCGTCGTCGGTCAGCACGCGCGTTTGTACGCGGTCGTCGCTCATCGGGAGCACGGTGACCGGGATGCCCAGCCGCCGCGCGATCTCGGCCACGGCGGTGGTGAGCCGCATTCCCCTTCGCATGAGCGTGGTGCGGAGCAGATGAAGGCCGATGTCCTGATCGCCGAGCGCGAACCACGTCGGCTCACCGAGCCGGTGGAGCATGGACAGTGCGTTGAAGGTGTCATCAGCGACACCGAATCCGGAACGCTCGTTGAACATGCCGCCGAACCGATACAGCATCGCATCGACATCGGGACACACCCAGAGCCCCCAGAACTCGTCGTCGTCCGCGGTATTGGCGACGATGGCCAACTCGGCTGGCGTGAGCAGCGTGGCGAATCCCGCAGCGAGCTTGGCCCCGCCGGTTCCGCCGGCAAGCACGGCAATCTTCATCGAAAAAGATCGAGCTCCCGCTGCCGGATTAGGTCCTGCCCGCTCCCCGGACGGTCCTCGAAGGGTTGCAGTCCACGAACGATCACCGCGGGCACTCGTTGTGTCTTTCCCATGATCAGGCCGGCAGCAGCAGCGATGTCATCAGCGAGCGCCACCAGCGTCGCGCGCAGCGGCCTGCCGAAATCGTCCAGGTGACCGCGGTAATCGATGAGCGCCGGCGCACCGGCGACACCGAGCGCGACGTTGGTCAAGCCCAGGCGCCACGGGCGTCCGAACGTATCGCTGATGATCACGGCGACGTCCGCGCCGGCCAGCGCCGTCATCCGTTCTCGCAGATGCCTCGCGCTGAGGTCGCAGTCCAACGGCAGCAGCGACACCATGTCGTTGCCGTCAAGATTGGATCGGTCAATTCCGGCGTTCGCGCAGATGAACCCTTGCCGCGTCTCCACGATGAGCACACGCTCCTGACGGACGATGCGCACGCTCTCGTCGAGCACGAGTTGCACCAGTCGTGGATCGGCGGCAAGGGGCGTCGCCACCTTGCGAGCCTGCTGCGACACGCTCACGGTGGCCAGTTCGCGAAGGCGTCCCTCCGCCTTCGACACGACCTTCTGCGCCACCACCACCACGTCCCCGCGACGAATGTCTGGCGCGCGCTTCGCCACCAAAGCCCCCAGGTCGTCGCCTGGTCGGATTTCGGGAAGCCCTTCGACGGCGTGCAGTGCAATGGTCACGCCGTCTTCCGCAGTTGCTCCCACGTCGCCAGGTCGGATGGTTCGTCGATATCGAGGGCGAGCCGCTCGTCCTCGTGAACGACGAAGGCTCGTCCTCGTCGCCTCGCCTCGTCGGCGAACTGGCGCAGGGAATCGTCGCCGAAATGAAGTTGGAAGTCGTTCGGCGGCCGGAGATAGAGAGCGTTCGTGCCGTGACGTCTCAGTGCGGGAGCAGCGACGGCGACCGGCCCCGGGAGCGCCGCCGCTCGCGCGAGGAGATCCTCCAGAGCGCGAGAGTCGACCAGCGGCAGGTCCGAGCTGAGAATGAGTGCCGCATCGCCGCCTCGCGCGGCCGCCTCGCCAAGGCCCAGATTCGCAGCCGCGTTTTGACCGCTCGGCGATGCTTCGACGACGACGCTCGCTCCACGCTCACGCGCAACCTCTCCAGACTCGACCGAGCCGCAGATGGCGAGCGTCGGAGCGATCCTCATCGCGGAATCGAGAGCCAGGAGCGCGTTCGTCACGGCGAGCGTCCAGCGAGTTTCAGGCGCGAGCACCGCAGCCAAACGGGTCTTCGCCGCGCCGAAGTCCTTGATGAGAACAACGATCCAGACTGACGACGACACCATCGGCCTCACGCGACTTCGTCACTCGGCATCAGCAGCGCCCGATGTCGCGGCATCCGGATCACGTCGCGATGCTTGACGAGATTGAGTGCGGTAACCGAGGCCACCAGAATGACCGTACCCACGATCTGCACGCGCTGCAGCGGGGCGCCGATGCCGACGGGTGCGGGCAGCGAGAAGAGGAGAAACAGCGTGCACGGATACGCGAGCTCGGCCACCGTCGCCAGCGAAGCCGGCGTCTTCGAGAGCGCGCGGTAATACAGCAGCATCGCGAGCAGGCCCGGAATGAGCGCGATGCCCAGGAAGCTCGGCAGCTGCGCCGGAGAGAAGCCTGGGAATCCATCCGATCCCCGACTGATGAGGTTGACGACGAGCAGAGCTGGAAGGGCGAGCGTGAAGCGCATGGCCCCCGTGGTGACGAACGACACGTGCGACAGGGCGTAGCGCCCGAACACCGTGCCGCACGCCCAGAGAAACACGGCGCTCAACACCAGGAGCGCAGCGATCAGCTGGCCATGCTGGATCGACGTGAGGGGCGCGAGTGGGTTCTGAGGAAAGACGATCAGATACACGCCGGCCACGGCGAAGACGGCCAGGAACCAGAAATAGGGCTTCCGCCGCTCGCCGAGCACCAGCCGTGCCAATGCCACCCCGAAGATGGGCTGGAGCAGATACAGGAGGTACACCTCGTTCTCGACGCTGAGATTCGGCGCGGCATTGAGAGGGAACGCGTAGCTGAGAGACCGGGTGAACAGCACGGTGGCAACAGCCTGCGCTCCCAGCGCGACGGCACCGAGCGCCAGCCAGTCGCGCACAGAGAGCCTGACCAGCTCACGCCAAATGCGCCGTATGGCGGGCACGAAACAGAGCGTGATCAGCGCGTCCTCCACCAGGACGATCTGACTTGCCGCGAGTGGATGAGTGAGCGAGGGGCGAAAGTACGCGTCGCTGGCCCACAAGCCGGCCGCAAGCGCGACAAACAGCACGGCGTCACGATCGACGAGGTGATTCACGTCCGGAGAATATCTCGCAGGCGTCAGCGGACTGAGCGATGTGCCCCCTGGAGGAATCGAACCTCCCTCAACCGGTTAAAAGCCGGCTGCTCTACCGATGAGCTAAGGGGGCCCCTCCTCGATTGTATGCGGCCGCCCAGTGACCGCCTACCATGCGGCTGTGGCTGCGGCGCGGATACGCGGGTTCCCGGACCGGTTTCCCGTGCGCGACGACGACAGCCCAACGGTTCGCTACCGGGCTGTCTCGTTTTTCAGCCGGCTGTTCTTTCACACGGTCTTCAGCCGTGAGCTGCAGATCTCCGGTGACGAGCGGTTACCAGAGCGCGGACCGGTCGTCGTTGTTTCGAACCATCTCAGCAATCTGGACCCGTTCATCTTTGGTGGCTTCTCCAGACGCACGATGTTCTGCATGACCAAACGCGAGCTGTTCCGCCCGCGCTTGGTGGCATGGTTGCTGGCGGGATGCAACTGCTTCCCCGTCGACCGCGGCGCTGCGGACCGCCGCGCGCTTCGCATCGCTCTCGACGTGCTGGCTCGGGGCGGGCGCCTGCTCATCTTCGTGGAAGGGACACGCGCCCGTGCTCCCGGAATGAAGCGAGCGGAGTCCGGTGTGGGGTTTCTCGTACGGCGCTCGCGCGCCCCCATCCTTCCAGTGGCGATCTGGGGCACCGAGCGATCGCTGGCTCGAGGGCGGCTGCTTCCGCGCCGGGTACCCGTGCGCGTGCGCTACGGAGAGCTGGTACAGCCCGACGAGTTGCCGACGATCGCCGGCCGGGACGATCAGGCCACGGCGGACGGGATTGCACGCCGCATCGCGGAGCTGCTCCCCGTTGAATACCGCGGGGAGTACGCGGAGGCCAGCGCCTAACGGCGCTTGGCGCGGGTCGTCTTTGCCGTCCGGCTCTGGCTGGAGCGGCTGTGCGTCGCGGTCTTGGCGCGGGTGGCCGCCGCCTTTCGAGCGGCAGACGCGGCGGGTCGCCTGACAGGGGCCTTGGGCTTGGCGGCGGATGGGCGCTTGGCGGCCGCCGCCTTGGGGGCTGCCTTCTTAGCTGCCGTTTTTGCGGGCCGTTTGATCGTGGCCTTCTTTGCGGGTGCGGCGGCCTTCTTCGGCTTGGGTTTGGCGGCGGATGGGCGCTTGGCGGCCGCCGCCTTGGGTGCTGCCTTCTTGGCTGCGGGCTTTGCCGGGCCGGTCGCGCGCCGCGTCGTGGCGGGCCTCGGGTACTTGGCCCGGGTTTTGGCAGCGGAGCTCGCGGCGCTCGCGGCGCTCTTGGCTGCTGCCTTTTTGGCCGGAGGCTTCGCGGCGGCTTTGGTTGGCGTCCGGCTGGGCGATTTGGGTGACTTGGCGGCCGCCGCCGCCCGGGCGGGGGCAGCGACCTTCCCCCGCGTCGCGACGGTCTTTGGCGGCGTGGTGGCCACCTTCGCCGGCCCCGGCTTGGGAGGAGCTGCTGGCTGGCGTCTGGGCTCCGAGCGCGGGCGCTCCGCTGGCGCCGGCGGAGGCGGTGGCGGGGGCACAGGGTTCTTGGGTGCGGGCGGCGCCGGGACCGGTGGCGCGGGAACGACGGCATCGGTCGAGGGGCTCCGTTCCTGGCCATCGCGACGCTGGGCGGAGGGACGGACGATCGAGAACCGGGGTCGTTCGCCCCCCGGGCGGCCGCCGTACAGCCCTCCGGACGAGTCGGACCCGCCCTCGGTTCGCCGGGGCCTCCCCGGTTCCGCGGTCACGAGGCAGACGAAGGCGACCACCTCCCGCGTGTCCGGCGCGCTGTCGAACCGCACGATGGCGGTCTGGCTGAGAACCGTCTCCACGGTGCCGAACTCGCCGACGGCGTAGTCGCCGATCGGGGCGCCCGTGCGCGGCCGGGTGTTCTGGGTCAGGATGACCCGCTCGCCCACCGCGAACGGGGGCGGTTCCTCCTCCTTGGCAGATGGCGGCCGGCCCGGCTGGAGGTGCGCGGCGGGACGTGGCGCAGGGCTGGCCGGCACCGGCTTGGCGGCGACGCGCTGCTCGCCGGTCTCCCCCTCCTCTTCCTCGTCCTCGTCCTCTTCGTCCTCTTCCTCGAGGTCGAGCGCCTCCTCATCGTCGACAACGGCGTCGACCGGTCGGGGGGCGTCATCGTCGGAATCGTCGCTGACGCTCTCCGCTTCGGTGTCGGCTGCCTCGCCGTCGTCGGACGCGGGCGGTTTCTTCTCAGGAGGCACGCTGGTCGGTTCCCAAGCCGTCGAGCATACGCTGGCTACACTGCCGGAGATGCTGGTGCGGTCGCTTGCGCCTTCTCTCTCCGCGCGGCGGCAGCAACGGGTGTTGGAGATTCTCCCCGGCGCCCTCACGTGGCTGGCGCTGCTGGTTCCTCTCACCGTCGCCTTTGCGATCAGGCTCAACGACCCGAGCCAGCTGTGGATCCTGGGCGCCGGAGCCATCGCGCTCGACCTCTACTGGCTGGTGCGGACGGGTTACACGGTGAGCTGCGTTCGCAGGTCGCTGCGAGAATTGCAGGCGACCGAACGGCAGGACTGGCAGCGCGTCTGCGAGGACATGGACCGCGACGCCGACCTCGCGGTCAGGCCCCGTGACGTCGTGCACTGCGCGCTCATCCCCACGTACACCGAGCGCTACGAAGTGCTGCGGGCCACGGTCGAGGCCCTGGCCGGCCAGCGGTATCCGAAGGATCGGCTCGTGTGCGCGATCATCACGAGGGTCACCGATCAGGGAGGGATCGAGAACGTGCAGCGGCTCCGCGACGAGTTCGCAGACCGGTTCCGCGCATTCATCCACGTCAAGGACCCGCTGCTTCCAGGCATCGTCGTCGGCAAGTCGGCCGCGATGGCGTACGGCGGGCCGGAGCTCAAGAGGCTGTGCGATGAGATGGGGCTCGACCCAGCCACGACAATCATCACAGACCTCGACTCCGACATGCGGCTGCATCCGCAGTACGTCGCGTACATCACGGCAGAGTTCTGCCGAGCAGAGAGCCCGCTGACGTCGATCTGGCAGCCGATACCCATATTTCTGAACAACCTCTGGAGGGTGCCCGCGGCCGTGCGCGTCATGGCGACCGCGGCGACGCAGTGGCAGATGTTCCTCCACCAGAATCCGCACCGCCTGGTGATGTTCTCGTCGTACTCCACGTCGCTGGCGCTCATCCATGACGTGGGCTACTGGGACTCGGATGTGATCCCCGAGGACTCGCGCTTCTTCTGGAAGTGTTTCTTTCGCTACGGCGCGCGGCTGAGGGTGCTCCCAGCGTTTCTGCCCGTCTTCGGTGACGCGCCGCGCACGCGCAGCTACGCCACCACGCACCTCTCGCAGTACAACCAGATCAAGCGCTGGGCGTGGGGCGCCACCGACATCCCGTACGTGGCGAGCCGCATGCTCGGACATCCCGAGATTCCCTGGCGGCTGCGAGCGCGCCGCTTCTCGATCCTCATCTTCAACCACCTCACATGGGCCGCGCTCCCGCTGCTGCTGTTCTTCGGAGGCGCGCTGCCGGCTTTCATCGACCTCGACTACAGCCTGTCGACCGCGGCCACGGTGATCGGGTATCTGACCGCGGGCATTCTCACCCTGACGCTGCTCAACACGCTGGTGCTGATCCAGGTCGACCGGCGGCTGTGCCCAAAGCCGGACCAGTGGGCGTGGTGGCGCCGCCGGTGGGCGGACCTGCAGCTGTTCCTCTATCCGATCGTCGGACTCGCGCTCAGCGTGATACCCGCGCTCGAGGCCCAGACGCGGCTGATGTTCGGCGCGTATCTCGAGTATCGCGTCACCGAGAAGGAGTGATCCGCTTCACGCACACGTCGTTGGGGGGCTCCACGCCGAGCACCGAGTAGGGCACATCGCCGGTGTCGTGCCGCGCCACCCACTGCGCCGCCTCGTCAGAGTGGTAGCGCCTGCAGAGACGCTCGGCCGCGTCTGCGTCCCTGAAGTGCACCACCTCGTTGCCGCTGAAGCGCTGGTGGGTGTAGCCGCGATCGGTGAACCAGTCGGGATTCGGTGGCCATATCACCAGCACGTGGCCACCCGGCCTCACGATCCGTTCCGCCTCGCGCAGAGCCCGCTCCCCACCGTGCGGTCCTTCGCTTGTGAACGCCGAGCAGGCGACAGCCACGTCGAACGACGCGTCGGGGAAGGGAAGGTTGGAGAACCGCGCTCGCCTCACCTCGATGTTGTGCAGGCCGGCGTCCGCGGCCCTTGCGGCGAGCAACTCGAGCAGAGCCGGCACCACGTCGACGGCGACCACCTCGCGCGCCACACGAGCGGCCGCGAGCGTGAACCGGCCCGACCCCGCGCCGATATCGCAGACGCGCAGGCCTGCGAGGTCGACGACCGTGAGGAGCGCCGGGTGAAGCCGCTCACCAGAGACGAGCTCGTCGTACTCGTCCGGTTCGTTCCAGTACACGAGCGGCCAGAACAGCTTCTCGATCAGCACTCGGCAGCTCGCTTCCACGAGCGTGCCGGGAGCCGGAGCCGACGTCGCGGCGTCGAATCGAGCCTGATCCTCGTCTCGGAGAGATGCCCGAATCCGTTCCACGAGCGCCGGCGGAGCACCCTGGCACGCCAGCGCGAGCACAGCGATCTCGACGCCGCCATCTGCCGGATCCAGAAACGTCGTCAGCGCCTCGTCGTCGAACGCTGCCAGGGCCTCGATGCTGAGGTCGCCCGCCCGAGGCGGCGCCATCGCGGGACGCTCAGCCGCCGGCGCTGCCGCTCGCCAGAAGACGCTCCTGGGCCCTCAGGTCCGAGTCGACCATCATGCGCACGAGGTCGTCGAAGGAGGTCTTCGGTCGCCACCCCAGCTTCGCGCGAGCCTTGCTGGCGTCTCCGATCAGGTAGTCGACCTCCGCGGGGCGCATGAAGCGTTGATCGCTCACGACGTGCGCTTCCCACTCGAGGCCTGCGTGGGAAAACGCGCGCTCGAGGAACTCTCGGATGCTGTGTGTCTCACCTGTGGCGATCACGTAGTCGTCGGGTGCGGGTTGCTGAACCATGAGGTGCATCGCTTCCACGTAGTCACCTGCAAAGCCCCAGTCCCGCTTCGAGTCGAGGTTGCCGAGCGCCAACTGCTTCTGCAGGCCGAACTTGATCCGAGCGATCCCACTGGTGATCTTTCGCGTGACGAACTCGAGGCCTCGCCTCGGTGACTCATGGTTGAAGAGGATGCCGCTCGACGCGTGGAGGCCGTAGCTCTCGCGGTAGTTGACAGTGATGAAGTGCCCGTAGACCTTCGCGACTCCGTAGGGGGACCTCGGATGAAACGGCGTGAGCTCGGTCTGCGGCGTCTCGCGCACCTTGCCGAACATCTCGCTGCTCGAGGCCTGGTAGAAGCGGATTCCCGGGTTCACGGTGCGGATCGCCTCGAGCATGCGGGTCACGCCCAGGCCGGTGATCTCTCCGGTGAGCACCGCCTGCTTGAAGGACAGTCCCACGAAGCTGATGGCGCCAAGGTTGTACACCTCGGTGGGCTGACACGTCTCGAGCGCCGCGATGAGTGAGGACTGGTCGAGGAGGTCGCCTTCAGCGAACTCGATCCCGGGACACAGCTCCGCGACGGCAGCGAGGCGCGGGTTGTTCTGCCCACGCACCAGGCCGTACACGGAATAGCCCCGGCCAAGCAGGAGCTGAGCAAGGTATGTGCCGTCCTGACCGGTGATGCCGGTGATCAGTGCTGAGTCAGTCATGGCGCGTGCGCGGAGGCGATCTTAGATGATCGTCACGCGGACGATTCGTCCCTGCGTGCCATGGCGTCTTCGTACACGGCCAGGGTGCGCTCCGCAGTCCGCCGCCACGTGAACCCGCGCGACCACTCTCTGCCCGCGCCGATGCGGCGACTGCGCTCGGCAGTGTCGCCGATGAGGGCTGCCGCCGCCCTGGCCATCGCCTCAGCGTCGCCGTCAGGCACGAGCAACGCGGCCGGTCCAGCGATCTCCGTGAGCGAGGAGTTCCGAAACATCACGACACCGGTTCCGCACCGCATCGCCTCCAGCGGCGGCAATCCGAACCCCTCGTACGCCGATGTGAAGAGGAGGCACAACGATCCAGCGTAGAGCGCCGCGAGGTCGTCGGTTGTGACGTGGCCGATGACGTGCGACCGGGCGGTGATCCCTTCTCGAGCGAGCGCGGCGAGGACGCTTGCGCCGAAGGTGCCCTGATCACCGGCGATCACAAGGTCGACGTCGTGCCACCCGGCAAGCTTTCGCACAGTTGACGCGAGGGTCTGGATGCGCTTGCGAGGGTCGAAGGTGCCCACCGCGAGCACGTACGGGCGGCCGAGCCCGTGACGCGCGCGCACCGCGGCGATCTGTTCCCTCGGGACTGCATCGAACACGTCCGCCACGCCCTCGGGGATCGTCACCAGACGGCTCGGGTCGACGTGCGCGATGCGCAGGAGGTCCGCTGCGGTCGATTGCGACACCGCGATGATCCGGTCCGCTCGTCTGAGGAGGCGCAGCGGGCCGAGGTGGGACCGCCGAACCCACGGGTAGTCGCGCGGGAAGATGAACGAGATCAGATCGTGGACGGTGATCACCACGGGGGTGCGCCCGGGAGTGAGCGGCTGCCCCCACTCGACAGCGTGGTACAGGCGCGGGCTCAGCCGTCGCAGCGCGCGTGCGACCAGCAGCGGATCCAGCACCGGCTGCAGCGTGGGATGCGCGGCTGCGATGCGTGCGGATGCGGCTCTCAGCGGCGCCTTCACTTCAGGGGGATCCGGCCGGCCCCGAGTGAGCAGCAGTTCGATGTCGAGCGGCGCACCCAACTCGAGGAAGCCGCTCAGCAGGCCACGCACGTAGGTACCGATTCCGCGAACGGCCGAGGGCGTCTGCAACGCCCGACCGTCAAGCAGGATCATGGGTGGTGGCCGCTGCCTCCGCGATGAGTGACGAGAGCCGCGAGACGACGTCTTCCCAGCGGTAGTTGGCCGCCACGAAGGCGCGGCCCGATTCGCCGAGCCGGCGCGCCAGCGACGAGTCGTCGGCCAGGGCATTCGCTGCGTCGGCGAACTGCGCCGGACTCGAGAAGAGCAGCGCTCCGCCCGAGCGGGCCGCCTGCTCACGCAGCACCGGGGACCGTCCGTTGAGCAGCGCGGGCCGGCCGGCGGCCCACGTCTCGAGCGCCATGAGCGACAGACTCTCCATGGCACTGGGCACCACGGCCCCGGTCGCTGCAGCCAGCGCGTCGCGGAGCGCTGACGAGTCGAGTCTCCCCACCAGGCGAACACCGGACGTCGCGTGGTCCGCGGCATGATCGCCGGCGATCACGAGCTGGATGTCGGTGCGGCGAGAACGCAGGACCGCGTATGCGTCCAGGAGCTCACCGAAGCCCTTGCCCCGCGCGCTGCGTCCGGCGAAGAACAGAAAGGCACCGTCCACGCCGTACCGCGCCCTGAAGCGCGCGCCGTCCGCGGGTTCGTATGCGTCGACACCGACGGTCCCCACAGCGCTCGGCTTCGACGCCGCCACGGGATGCACACTCTCGAGCAGCGCCTGCTCCTCACTCGTGTGATACCAGATGGCATCGCACGCCCTGATGCTCCGCCCGACGAGATGAAGGCGCAGCGGCCGCTCGTCGTGGGCCGCCGGCATCAGCAGACGAGGGCGTGGTGCAACTGGGAGCCCGATCAGCGTCGGGTAGTACAGGTACGGACTGAAAAGCGTCGGTGTCGAGGTCGCACGCCTCAGTTCAGCGACCAGCGCCGGGGCGTAAGGGCCCTGGGCCCGCACCCACGACGTTTCAGGCCGCACGCGTTCTGGAAGTCGAAAGAACGCTCGGGTGGCTTGGTGAAACAGGGCCGGGCGCCGATGGCGTGCGACGGGAAACCGACGCACGCTGACGCCCGAGTCGTCTTCTCGCGCAGCGAGGTCGCCCCGCCAGGTGGCCTCGTCGCTCGCGGTGGTGCTCCACACCGAGACGTCCCACCCGCCCGTCATCAGGTGATCGGCGAGCAACCGGGTCAAACCCTCGGTGCCGCCGATTATCTGGCTGCCGTAGCGCGGAACGACGATCCTGATGCTCGGCATGGGTCTGTGCGCCGCAGCGTCAGCTCAGGGAGATCACGGCGCGTGCGCCCGAAGCGCTGCGCGTTCCAGGAGGATGGCCTCCTCGGCATCGGCTCGAGCCGCAATCTCGTCGGGCGACAGGGTCATCTGCAAGTAGGTCTCGGTCACGCGTTCGGCCGGCCCGTCGGCCACGATCTCCCCATGCTGCATGAGCAGCACCCGGTCGCAGTACTGATTCAGGATGCCGAGATCATGACTGACGAGAATGATTGTTCTGCCCTCGCGTTTGAACCTACGAAATACGTCGAAACACTTCTCCTGGAAGTTGACGTCGCCGACGGCCAGCACCTCGTCCATGAGCAGGATGTCCGCTTTGGCGAGGATGGCGACCGTGAAGGCAAGCCGCACCTGCATTCCAGAGGAATAGTTCTTGATCTTCAGCTCCGCGAACTCCTCGAGGTCTGCGAAGCGGAGTATCGTCCCTACGCGCGGCTCGAGCTGCCCGCGGCTGAGGCCGAGAATGGCCCCGCCCAGGAAGATGTTCTCGCGGGCGGTGAGCTCCGGATTGAAGCCGACGCCGAGCTCGAGGAACGCAGAGACCTCACCATCAACTCCGAGTGTTCCGGAATCGGGCTCGTAGATACGGGTCAGCAGCTTGAGCAGCGTGCTCTTGCCGCACCCGTTCGGCCCGGTTATGCCCAGGAACTGACCCTGGGGAACCTCGAACGAGACATTCCTCAGGGCATAGAAATCGCGATATCGCGATGCGCTTCGCCAGTGGGTGAATCGATACTTCAGGGTGGTGCTCCTGTCGAGAGGTATGCGGAACCGCTTGCTGAGTCCGGTCACCGTGATCGACGCGCTCACAGGCTCTCCGCGAAGCGTGGCGTCAGCCTGTGGAAGACGACGAAGCCGATCGCGAATAGAGCCACCACGATCAACACGGGGACCACGAATGCCGGGCCCATGTAGAAGACGGTCGGATGGATGCCAGGATCGACGAGCGCGGCCCGGAGGTCTTGGACGATCTGGGCGATTGGATTGAAGCCCGCGAACCAGAAGTCGCGTGAGGGATGCACCCCTGGCGCGGTCACGAAAACGGTGAAGGGAAAGACAATGCCGGAGGCATAAAAAAGGACGAGCGAGATGATCTCCCATATGTGCCCGACGTCTCGGTAGAAGACGAAGAGCGCGGACAGGAGAAGTGAAAGGCCGGTGATGAGCATGACCAGCTCGAGAAAGAAGACGGGGGCTATGAAGCTCCGGAGAGATGGGTGCATGTGACCGATCGGCACCGTGATGAGGAGTATCAGGCACGTGTTGATGACAAACGTCATCAGGGCCGTGAGGGTCGACGAGACCACGATGATCCAGCGGGGGAAGTACGCCTTGCGGATCAGGCTGCCGGCAGACGCGATCGAGTTGATGGCGGTCGACGTCGACTCGACGAAGAAGTTCCAGAGCACGATCGCGAACAGGAGCTGGACCTCGAACTCGGGAGCGCCGGCACCGGCGCGGAGCAGCCTGGCAAAGACTGCATACATGATCCCGAAAAGCATCAGCGGCTTTACGAGCGACCACAGGTAGCCGAGGGCGGATCCCGTGTACTTGAGCTTGAAGTTGGTTATGGCAAGCTCGCGCACCAGGTTGAGATTGCGTTGGAAAGAGCTCGCAGGGCGCGGAATGACGTCCAGGCGCGCCCCCTCGACCAGTGTGCTCATCGCGGGTCTCGCTTCATCGATTTAGAGGTTCGTATACTATCGACCCAATAGGATTGCGTAGCGTGCAAGAGTCGCCGGTACAGCCGCTCGCGTCGATCATCGTGCTGTACATGGCTGGCTCGCCCTGGGTCGGCCGGTGCTTGGACTCCCTTCGGCGCAACATACCGCAGTCGACGCCTCACGAGTTGATCATCGTGGGCAACGGCGTCTCGGAGGAACCAGCCCTCCCAACAGTTGGAAACGGCCACGTCCGATTCCTGCGAACCGAAGCCAACCTGGGATTTGGCGGGGGGTGCAACTGGGCGGCCCGCTTCGCTCGTGGTCGATATGTCGTGCTGCTCAACGATGACACTGCTATCGAGCCGGGCTGGCTGGAGGCTCTGATCGATGCGGCAGAGACGCACCCGGGTGCCGGAGCGGTTGGCAGCCTCGTGCTTTCTCCTGACGGGACCATCGAGGAGGCGGGACGGGTGCTTTGGCGAGACGGCGTGAGCCATGGTGTTGGCGCCACGCGGCGCAGTCCGAGCACAGGGTGGCCCGACGTCTACGAGGTCGACTGCTGCTCGGCCAGTTCCCTGCTGGTTCGTCGCAGCGACTGGGAGGCGATCGGCGGATTCGACGAGCGGTACTTTCCCGCCTATTACGAGGACACGGACCTCTGCCTCAGCTTGCGCACCAGAGGCCGTGCCGTCATGTGCGCCACAGCCTCGCGCGTGCGACATGAGGGGTCGGCGAGCACATCCCTCCTATGGAGGCGATTCCTGGGTCTGCGCAACCACCGGATCCTCGCGGCGAAATGGTCTCCAGTGCTGACCGTGTTCGACGTGCGTCCACGTGACGAACCTTCGATCGCTGACGTTGAGCGGACAGCGCGGCATGCGAGCAGGCGCAGGCAGGATATCTACCATACCTTCGGGATGTCCCCTCACCGTCACGTGGAACCGGCGCAGAACCCTGGGGCGAGCGACACGGTGGCCCTGCTCCAGACTGAAGTGACACATTTGAAGATGGAACTGCGCCTCAAAGACGAATACATCGCACACCTCGTGGCGACGAAGCCGGAGATGGAGCGGGGGCTTGGCCGCGTGCTGGAGGACGAACGCAGACAAGCCCGGCGGCGCGAGCGGATTCGAGCGATCCCGGTCGTGGGCCGGCTGGCAACGTGGGTGAAACGTAGGATCGATGAGCCGCGCCACTCCCAATCCTGAGGTCCATCCGGAGGCCGCGGCGGAAGGCGGAGCCGCTCTGCAGGCCGACGAGGAAGCGCGCCTCCGCGACGAGGTGCAGCGACTCACGGCCGAACTGGATGAGAAGCGTCACACGGTGGTGGGCCTTGAGGCGGAGGCGCGTGCTGTCCGGGAGGAGTTGGCGAGGATCAAACGGAGTGCGTCTGGCCGACTGGCGCTCCGGCTGCAGGACGGCGCTCGTCGATTGGCCCCATACGGGACCGGACGCCAGAGGGCGCTGCACAACGTCGCGCAAAACGTCGCGGTTCTCGCGGACGAGGGGCCGCGCGCGATGTTCGAGCGGATCCGGAGGCAGGGAAGCGCAGCGTCAGGTGACGGACGCTTTCCAGACACGCCGGCCGGTAGGCAGCGGCAATATGCCGCCTGGTTGCGATTCCGCGAGGCGCGCGACGACGCCGTTGGAGAGTTGGTCGCGGATGAAGAGAGCTGGGCGTACAGGCCGACTGTGAGCCTCGTCATGCCGGTGCACGATCCGGCCGTCGCCTGGCTCGAGGAGGCGATCGAGTCGGTGCGGGCACAGATCTATACAAGCTGGGAGCTGTGCATCGCCGACGACGCCTCGACGCGACCCGACGTTAGTGACGTCGTGCGGCGCTTCGCGGCGGCGGACCGCCGCATCAAGGTGACGTTCCGCGAAACGTGTGGTGGCATCGCGGTGGCGTCGAACGACGCCCTGAGGTTGGCCGAGGGCGAATGGGTGGGCTTCATCGATCATGATGACGTTCTCCAGCCGCATGCTCTGCATGCGGTGGTGCGTCATCTGAATGAACACGTGGATGCCGACGTGTGCTACTCGGACGAGGACAAGATCCTTCCCTCCGGTGAGCGAGGCGATCCTCTGTTCAAACCGGACTGGTCTGCGGAGATGCTGCTGTCGGCAAACTACATCACGCACTTCGTCGTCGTCCGCAAAGGCCTCCTCGACGACGTGGGCCAACTGCGGGAGGGATTCGAGGGGAGCCAGGACCACGATCTGCTTCTGCGCGTGACGGAGCGAGGAGGACGGATCGGCCACATTGCAGACGTTCTCTATTCATGGCGGATGGTGGCCGGCTCCTCGGCCCTGTCGAGCGACTTCAAACCCTTGGCACGCGAAGCCGGGCGTCGAGCGGTGCAGGAGGCGCTGCGTCGCCGTGGTCTTGCAGGACGGGTTGAATTCGGCGCCCACCCCGGCTTTTACAACACCAGGTATGAGATCGTCGGCAGCCCGTCGGTCGCGATCGTGATTCCCACCCGAGATCACGTCCGACTGCTTCAGGACGCGATAGAGAGTATTGAAAAACACACAACCTATGCCAACTACTTCATCGTCATCGTCGACAATCAGAGTCGGCGTCCCGAGACCGTTTCGTACCTCCGGTCAACCGCGCATCGCGTGGTCGACGTGGACCGTCCGTTCAACTTTTCGGCGATCGTCAACGCTGCGGCAGCAGCGGTCGAGGCCGATCACCTGGTGTTGTTCAACAACGACGTCACGGTCACCACGCCAGGCTGGCTCGAGGCGATGCTCGGGTACAGCCAGCGATCGGATGTCGGCGCCGTGGGCGCCCGGCTGCTCTTCGCGGACGGCAGGGTGCAGCACGAGGGAGTCGTGGTCGGGGGGCTCCACGAAGCCGCCAACGTGGAGATCAGCTGGCCCGGCGCACGCGAGGTCAGCGCCGTCACCGGTGCCTGTCTGATGACCCGTCACGACGTGTTCCGGAAGGTGGGAGGCTTCGACGAAGATCTTGCCGAAGCCTTCAACGACGTCGACTACTGCCTGCGGCTGCGGACCGCAGGGTTCAGGGTGGTGTACACGCCGCTGGCCGAGCTCAAGCATCGCGAGGGAGCATCGCGCGGTCGCCGGATACCTTCGCGCGACCGCGAGCACTTCATCCGCCGGTGGGGCAGCCGCGAGGTACTCTCGGATCCGTATTTGAATGCGAACGTCCTGTGGCCGAATCCTCTCCGTCTGCGATTCGAATGAGCGTTACCAAGGAGAGCACCTCATGAGCGTGAGCACAGTGGCTCCCGTTGAAGCCCGCCTGGATCAGCGCCTCGGTGATTACTGGCTCGAACGAGTCCGTCAGCACACCATCGATTCGTACGTGGGAGTCGAACTCCTGAAGTTTCCCGAGGACCTCAGAGCCTACGATCATGTGCTCTGGGATACGGGCGCCAACGTGGTGGTGGAGATAGGCACGAAGTCCGGTGGCAGCGCCCTGTGGTTCCGCGATCGCCTGACGGCTCTGGCCCGATATCGGCCGAACCTTCCGGCCCCGCTGGTCGTGTCCCTCGACCTCGACAACGGCAGTGCGCGCGACAACATCGCACGTGTTGACCCCGCGTACGAGGCGACCATCCGGCTGTTGGACGGAGACGTCCGAGACGACGCCGCGATTGCGGTCGTCGAACGAGAGATCCCGCGTGGATCACGTTGTCTGGTCGTGGAGGACTCCGCTCACGTCTACGACACCACCCTCGCAGCGCTGCGCAATTTTTCCCATCTGGTCGCGTCCGATTGCTGCTTCGTCGTCGAGGACGGGTGTGTCGACATCGAGGAGATGCGTCTGGACGAAAACTGGCCACGAGGGGTCATTCAGGCGATCGATGACTGGCTTGCAACCGAGATGGGCTCGCGGTTCGCGCGCAGAAGGGACCTGGAGCGCTACCTGCTCACATGTCACCCTCGGGGGTTCCTGCAGGCGACCAGCTGAAGACTGCGCGTCAATCCCGCGAGGTGATGCGCGACAGGGCGTTGATGAGCTTGTCGGCCACGACCGCGTCGCTGAAGGCGTCGAGTCTTCTCCTGGCTGCCCGCACGAGCCGGCTCCGCACGGTGCCTTGGATGGACGCCTGCCATGCCAGCTCAGCCCAGAGCAGCGGGTCCAGATCATCCAACACGACGCCACCGTCCGCAATCGTCTCGCCGACGGCGCCTGCGTTGTATCCGATGACTGGAAGGGAGAAAGCCATCGCTTCGACCAGCGGGAGGCAGAACCCTTCGTGATCGCTGGCGCATACGAAGACGGTTGCACGTGCGTAGAGCTCGCCGAGCTCGCGATCACTCATGGGACCCCGTGGGAGCTGGAGCCCCGCGATGACCCCCAACCGCTCCGCAAACGCCGAGAGCGCCTGAATGTACTCCGGAACCTCGGCGCTCCCGACGAGGACCAGCGCAGCGTCTGCCGAACGGGTGCCGCGGAGCGCCGCCAGCACTCTGATGAGAAAATCCTGATGCTTGTGCGGAGCGAACCTGCCGACGAAAAGAAGAACGGGACGACCGGCGGGGGATGACGCTCTTGGTCGAAGACTCTTGAGGTCGGGTTGCAGCGGAACGACGGCGACGTCCGATGCGCCAGCCGCACGCAACTCCCGGGCGCTGAACTCCGATGCCGCCAGGCCAAGCTCGGCGATCGGCGCCAGCGTGGCGAGATCAGCGCGTCCCCAGCGCAGTCGGTGAGCGAGCAGGGGGCTCGAACCCGCCGTTGACTCGACCGGCGTGACGTTCTGGTAGAAGATGACGAGCTTGGCCGGGAGCGCTGCAAATTCCGCAGCGAGTGGGGATCCGATCGACAGGTGATAGATGACGACGTCGTCAGTGGTTGTCTCCGAACGGAGCTTCCAGGCCGGCTGCGCTTGGCGTCTCATGTGCCGGTCCACGAGGTCGGCGTATACGTCGGAGCGATAGCCGCGCCACCGAAGCAGGTCGCGAAAACGAAGGACCGCAGCGCTCACGCCGTCGCCCTGGGCAAGGACAGGTACGAGCTGATGGACGGCGCCCGTCATTCAGCTCTGCTCGCGATCACTCTCCGCAGCGGCGGTCACCTGGGTCTCGATCCGCTCGACCCGGCGCTCGAGCCGCCTGAGCTCCATCGTGATCGCTTCGTTGAATCGCGATTGATCGACCGTGATCGGGTGCACGTACCACGACAGCAGTCTGCGCACCACCCGTTTCGAAGCCACTGTGACGGCGCCCAAAGCGCCAGAGCTATGGAGAGGCCGGCCGCTGGGTACGTGCACCAGAGCCTCCGGTGCCGTCGCCAAGCCCCCGGTGGGTACCGTGAACTTTGAGTCGAGGCGCCTCAGCAGCTCTGGGTCGTACTCCCCGGCCGCGAGACTCCCCGCCACGACTGCGCGGGCTGCCGCAACTAGAGAATCGTCATTGTCAACTTCGGACGTCATGAGCGTGAGCCTAACGCAGGGTCGGCGCTGTTGCCTCCAATCGCGACACCGGGGACGATCGCCATGGCCGCGACGGCTGACCCTTTATGGCGATATATCATCACGTTCGGTCTATGACACGAGTTCTCGTGCTCGCCAACGAGCACGTCAATCAAAAGATGGCCGGGCCCTCCATCAGAAGTTTCGAGTTGAGCCGCGCTCTTCACGATGCCGGGCACACCGTGACTCTGGGTAGCCCGTTTGTCTCGGATCTGGAGCGTGCGCAGTTCGACATCGTGACGTATGACGAGAGCACGCTGCCGGCTCAGGTTGCCGTCTCAGATGTCGTCGTTCTGCAGGGTTGGGTGATGGAGCGTTTTCCCTGGATCCGTGACCAACCCGCGCGGGTGGTCGTGGACCTGTACGATCCCTTCCCGCTCGAGGTCATCGTTCTCTTCGAACGCTACTCGATGGACAAGAGGTGGGAAACCCATGCAGACGCTGTGCGGGCGGTCAACGATCAGGTCCGTCGCGGCGACTTCTTCATGTGCGCTTCGGAGAAGCAACTCGACTACTGGAGCGGGTGGCTGACCGCCGCAGGCCGCTTCAATCCCCTCACTTATGCTTCAGACCCAAGTCTCCGCGAGTTGCTCGATGTGGTCCCCTTCGGTCTTCCGTCCGCGCCGCCGGTGAGAGCCCGCCATGCCGTCCGCGACACATTCGCCGGTATCGACGCCGGTGATTTCGTGCTCCTGTGGGGAGGTGGCGTTTACAACTGGTTCGACCCCGTGACCCTCATCCGCGCCGTGGCGCTTGCGTCCCGTGCCCATCCAGCGCTTCGGCTGGTGTTCATGTCGACAGGTCACCCCAACCCTGACATCCAGTCGAGGTGGACGCTCGCCGACGCGCGCCGCGTCGCGGACGAGCTGGGCCTCACGGGCCGGACCGTTTTCTTCAACGACTCGTGGGTCGAATACGAGCAGCGGGGCGACTGGCTCCTGGACGCGGACGTCGGTGTGTCGACACACTTCGACCACGTCGAAACGCGCTTCTCCTTTCGGACGCGAATCCTCGACTATTTCTGGGCAGGACTGCCCGTCATCAGCACCGAAGGCGACACTCTCGCGGAGGCGATCGCATCCAAAGAGCTCGGAATCACCGTTCCGCCGGAAGACGTCGAGGCGTGCGCATCGGCCATCCACCGGCTGAGCAGCGATCGGGTCTTTCGCAGCGACTGCGCACAACGCGTGCGCAGCCACGCACGTTCGCTGACCTGGAGCACCGTCGCGGAGCCGCTGATCCGCTACTGCGACGGCGCTCAGCCCGCCGCTGACCGCCGCGGCGACACGCCGGCGTCGCTTCGAGGGGAGCCGGGATCACCGACACACGCATCAACGGCGTCCGCTGCGGTTCCGTCGACCCCTCTCCACCTGCTCAGACGCGCGTACAGCCGTGCGCTGCGGTCGGCGAGGATGCGATCAGAGTGATGACCGGAATGCGAGTCAGCCTCGACCCCGGACAGATCGGAGTTCCGGGCTGGCTCGATCTCGCCCGTACGAAGCCAGGCACCGCCGATCTTCGCGCCGGCGCATTCGACTTCATCGCGGAGCATGGGGCAGACGTCTCCGACCTCTTCCTCGGCCGCCTGCTTGAAGACCTGACCCCGGATGACGGGCTGTCCCTGCTCAGACTCATCGGCACGCGCACGTCGCCCGGCACAAAGGTGTTTGCAGTCGCCGCGGATGTTCGTCGTGCGTGCGAGGCTTTGACCCGCGGGCAGATCACCACGGACAGCTTCAATCGGCTTCTGGTCCACGCCGGCGATTCTCACGTGGAGCAGCTCTGGTCGTTCGACGGACCCACACTCACCGACCTGTTTCGCGCAGCCGGGTTCGAGGCCGTCGTTGAACCGGATCCTCTGCTGCCGGAGGGTGCGGTGCTCAAAGATCCGGACCTTCGCCTCTGGCTTGTCGGCGCGGTGGGCACGGTTGCACCGAGGAGTGGTGATGAAACGGCCGTACGGCTGAGGGCGCTGAAGGAAGGCGGCGACGACGATGCGGAGGACGCCGCCGCGACCCCCGAAGCGATGCTGATAGATCGGCTCGGAGTCGTCAGCGGTGAGTTGAGCCGAGTTCGCACGCGTGAAAAGGACGCGCTGCGCAGAGCGGGAGACGCCGAGCGGCTGGCTGCCGAGCTGGCGGATGCGCGACGCACGCTCGAGGGAGTCCATCGATCCGTGACGTTTCGCGTCGCCCATCGCGGCAGCCTGGTCGCGCGCAGACTCCTTCCAGCAGGGTCCGGTCGGCGACGCGTCGCCGGCCGCGTTGTGCGTGCCCTCTCCACTCGGCGCGCGGACGATGGGCAAACGAGCGGGCCCTAATTGCAACATCCTGGCCCAACTCCCCGGCGTCTGAAGGGGTTCGCCCGGCGGACGCGCCCAGGCAGTTCCCCTCATCTGTCAGGTCCGGACGACCGTCACGACGAAGGTGTCACCTTCCTTGTGGTGATCCTCGCCGGCCGCGGCAGTCTGGCGCGGACCGTCGAGTCGCTGTCGCTGCAGTCGTACAGACGCTGGAATGCGGTGGTGTTGGCCAGTGCGGGCGCAGAGATGGACCCTGCTGCGTCAGACCCCCGGGTGCGCTTTGTCAATCGATTCGACACTGCCGCGTCGATCAACCGCGTGGTCGAGGAGTCGGAGGCGGACTTCGTGCTGTTCGTGCGCCCGGGTGACACTCTCGACAAACGCTGCCTCATGCTGCTGACGCGAGAGGCACACCGCGAACCCCTTCTCGACCTCGCCTACTGGGACGACGCGCCATGTGGAGCGCCGCGAAACCGCAGGTTCCGGCCGGGCTGGTCACCGGACACGCTGCTGTCGGCCAATTACATTGGAAATGCGTTCGCCATTCGTCGCGGCAGGTTCCTCGCCGCGGGTGGTCTGCGCGACGGCTCCGATGACGCCTTCCTCTGGGACCTGCTCCTCCGCGCCGCATTGCAGCCGAAGAATGTCACCAGGCTCCCGCTTTTGCTCAGCCATCACGAAGGGAGCTGGGAGCAGGTCAGCGATGCGGGCCTGCGCGTCGTGAGCGAGGAGTGTCTCCGACGTGGGTGGGCAGCAACTGTTGACCGCACTCGGTCCTCTGCGCGCGTGCACTGGGAGGGTGCGATGCCGTTTGCGTCGATCATCATTCCCACCCGCCACAACCGTGCGTTCCTGGCCAGGGTGTTCGATGGGCTCCGTCGGACCCGCTACGACGCCTTCGAGCTCATCGTGATCGACAATGGGCCTCGCACCGCCGAGAACGAGGCATGGTACGCCGCACAGGAAGCCGACGTGTCGGTGGTCTGGTGGACGCAGCCCTTCAACTACTCGGCCGTGAACAACCTGGGTGCTCGACACGCACAGGGTGACGTCCTGGTGTTTCTCAACGATGACATCGAGGTGGTTGATCCGGAGTGGCTTCGTGAGCTCGTCGGGTGGGCCACAGCCGACGGCGTGGGCGCCGCGGGTATGCAGTTGATCGACACTGCTGGGCGGATACAGCATGGGGGCGTTGTGGTTGGGCTGGGAGGCTTCGCCGGGCACCTCTTCCAGGGGATGCGTCCCGGAGCGGACTCACCGCTCGGGTCGACCACGTGGTATCGCAACGTACTCGCGGTAACAGCTGCGTGTCTGGCCGTTCGGCGCACGGTCTTCGAAGAGGTGGGGGGTTTCGACGAGCGCTTCATCCTCTGCGGCAACGACGTCGCGCTCGGTCTTGCGCTGCACGTGCGGGGCTTGCGCAACATCTGCAGTCCTCTCAACGGACTGCGTCATCTCGAGTCGGCCACGAGAGGAAGCGACATTCCGATCGAGGACTTCTATGCCTCGTACTGGGTGTATCAGCCCTGGCTGCGCGGCGGAGATCCCTATTTCTCTCCCGCGCTCGCACTCGACAGCGGCGTGCCGCGAGCACGCAACGAACTGGACGTGCCCGCGCTGGAGATGACGTCGACGATCATCGGCAAGAGCTTTGGCGTCTTCCGTTCGGAGGGCGATTTGGCGATGGCCGGCTCATTCGCCACGCGGTACAACGTGTCGTCGCGTGACGTCGCGGCCGTGCACGAGCTCCATGCCCGCAGCCGCGATCCGAACCCGCCGTCCACCATCAACTGGTTCATCCCCGGGGTCGACAGCCCGTTCTACGGGGGCATCAACACGGTGTTTCGCATCGCCGACCACCTTTCGCGCCTCCACGGCGTGCACAACCGCTTTGTCTTTTCCGAGCGAGCGCCTTCCGGACTCATCCGCGCCGGCGCAGCGGCCGGGTTTCCGCACCTCGTGGAGAGCGAGGCGGTGGCCGCCGACAGCGCCTTCTTGATCGACACGGTTCCTCCGGCCGACATCGCGATCGCCACGCTCTGGACCACGGCGTACGACGTCGCTCGCTACGCGGGCGCTCGAAGGAAGTTCTACCTCATCCAAGACTTCGAGCCGCGCTTTTATCCCGCCGGCACGGTCTACGCGCTTGCCGAAGAGTCATATCGTCTTGGCCTCTACGGGCTGTGCAATACGCAGCATCTCGCGGATCTCTATTCGGACGTCTATGGTGGGAAGGCGTTTGCGTTCACGCCGGCTGTCGACTCGAGTGTGTTTCACGCTCACCGCCGTCGAGAGGCAAACCCCGATGAGCCCGTGACGATCTTCGTGTACGCGCGGCCCGGACACTGGCGCAACTGCTGGGAGCTCGCGCACCCCGCTCTGGTTGAGGTCAAACGCCGGTTGGGCGACCGTGTGCGCGTGGTTGCCGCAGGTTCCTGGGCGATCCCCGAGGACAGCGGTCCGTTTCCCTGCGTGCACCAGCTGGGGCTGCTCGACTACCGCGCGACGGGCGAGTTGTATCGAGAGTGCGACATCGGCCTTGCACTGACGGTCTCCGAGCACCCCTCTTACCTGCCGCTCGAGCTCTTGGCCTGTGGTGTCCCGGTGGTCGCATTCGACAACCCGGCAGGACACTGGCTGCTCGAGAACGAGGTGAACTCGCTGTTGACGCTGAGAACGGTCGATGGGTTGGCCGACGCGATGGAGCGTCTCGTGATCAACCCGCCGCTGCGCCGCAGGCTCGCCGCCGCCGGGTTGAAACGCATCAGCGAGCGTCACTCCGACTGGGAGTCGGCGCTGGGCGGCATCTACAAATACCTCACGGCCCCCGACAGTGTTGACGAAGCGTCCGAGAGTCCACACACGGCGGCGCTTCGCGCCTAGAATCCGCCGGGATGCGCGTCGGAAGGCGTCGATTCTGGTGCATGGCGGTGTTTGGGCTGCTGATCGGCGCGGTCGGGCCCGTGACGCCTCTAGGTGCGCGCGCAGGCGTGAGCGCCAACGGTGCCCTGCGATCCTCACCGGCGAGTGGCGGCTCCCGCGTGAGCCCGTCACGGGACGCCTTACGCGCCCGACCCGCTCTCCGAAGGGGTGTCCCGCCGGGCGCGCGTTACCACTTTCGCCGGACGATCAGCGCGCACGGGGTGCAGCGCGCCGCGCGCGTGGATCCTGCAGTCTCGCGGCAGACGGCCGGCACCCATGCGCGATCGCTGGTCGCAGCGACGGCCGGCGGCCCCCGCGTGAACACCGTCGCCCCAAGTGCCCCGTCGCGACTCTCGGCGTTCGAAGGCACTAGTCAGAACTTGGCGCTAGCGTCCCTCGGCAGCGACCAGGCAACCGCTCCGCCCGATCCGAATCTCGCTGTGGGGCCAAACGACGTCGTCGAAGCCACGAACAGCGCGCTCTTCTTCTTCACGCGTTCGGGCATTCGTGAGGCTGTCCTCGACATCAATGCGCTGGTCGCGAAACCGTCCAGCAGTTGGGCGGTCACCGATCCGCGCGTCGTCTACGACCCCGCCGACGACCGGTTCTACCTCTCCGTGGAAGCGTTCGATGCCAGCGGTGGGTCGTGCGGCAGCGAGATCTTTCTGCTACGCACCGATTCGGGCGATCCGACCGGGGGCTGGGACGGATTCGTGCTCTTCAACGCGGCCACCCTGAACTCACCGTTCGTCCCCTTCGCCGATCAGCCGGGGCTCGGCTTCACCAGCAACGTGGTGGCGGTGACCTGGAACTACTATGAGTGCAATATCACCAACGGGGTCACGGGTTCCTTCGCCGGCGGCCAGCTGGATGTCATTCAGAAGTCCGATCTGCTGAGCGCGTCGGCGACGCCACACACAGCGGCGATCTTCACGGGTGGTCCGTTCGGCAATCAGCCGGCCGTCTCACTGGGGTTCACGTCGGTTCTCTACATTGTCTACAACAATTCCGATCCAGTCGAATTCGGAGTGACTCCGTCCATCGGAGTCGATCCATTCACCGGAACACCACAGCAACAGAACGTCGTGATGCTGAACGAGGTCGATGAACCGATCACGGCGACCTCCACCACCGGCTCACCGCCCAGCGTCGTGCCGGCCCAACAATCCGGCACGGCCCAGCGATTGCAGACCGACGACGACCGGCTCCTGAACGCGGTGTGGCAGAGCGGGCGGCTGTGGACTGCGGATACCACGGATTGCACTCCGTCTGGCGACTCGACGATGCGAAGCTGCCTCAACATCGTCCGCATCGACGTCGACTCCAGCGGAAATGTCACCGGCCGCAGCCAGGTTCCTTTCGTGGGTGTTACCGGAGCGTATCTCTACTATCCCTCGGTCTCCGTCGACGCCGCGGGCAACGCCTACGTCGTCTTCGACGAATCGTCCGCCAGCGCTTTCGAGTCGATCGCCGTCGCCGGTGTTGTCGGCGGGGCGATCAGCGGGTTCACGACGCTCAACACCAGCGGCGGGTACTACGACTACGGGAGCTGTGTCGCGGCCGGGTGCCGCTGGGGCGATTACTCCGGAGCGGCACAGGATCCGACGCACCCCACCGATGTGTGGGTCGTGTCGGAGGACTCCGACAACGAGAGCACCGCCGATTGCTCGTTCCACGAGTGTTGGAGCACGTACGTCGGACGGTACACGTACTCGCTTCCCTCGATCGCCAAGCTGACGCCGGCGGCCGGCCCCGTGGGCGGGGGACAGACCGTGACGGTGGCCGGATCGGACTTCCTCACCGGCACCACGGCGACCCTCGGAGGTACCACAGTCACCCCGGCCGGCACGACTCCGGACTCGTTCACGTTCACCACGCCGGCACACGCAGCCGGGTACGTCTCGGCCGTCGCCACGAGCTCGCTCGGCTCCAGTGCGGCAACCGCGGGGGCGGGTTACATCTACGTTCCGGTCAGCAGCTACTTCCCGCTGAAACCCTTTCGTATCCTTGACACCCGCTCCGGGCTCTGCGGGGTCAACAGCTGTCCCTCGCTGGGCCCGGGCGGGGTTCTGACGCTTCGGACATCTGGCTACACGGATCCAGGAACGAGTGAGTCCGTTCCGTCGAATGCCACTGCAGTGGTGCTCAACGTGACGGCAGTCAACGACACGTCCTTCAGCCTGCTCAGCCTGTGGCCGAACGGAACGGGGCAGCCACTTGCTGCAAATCTGAACTTTGACGCCCACGTCAATACGGCCAATCTCGTGACCGTCGTGCTCGGGCAGAACGGCGCGTCGGACACCAACCGGGAGGTCGAGGTATTCAACGCGCTGGGCACGCTCGACATCGTCGCCGACGTCGAAGGGTATTTCGCCTCGGCGCCCGCGAGCACGCCGACTGGTGAGTTCACGCCGATCCCACCTCTCCGCGTTTGCGACACGCGGGTGGGCCAGCCGCTCAACGTCTGCAACCAGGGACATGCGACCGACGACGTACTGGGGCCGGGTCAATCCGTCAAGGTGAACGTGAGCGGCGTGCCCGCTGGGGTGGGTGGCAGCCCGCCCTCGATACCCTCAAACGGAAACGCGGGCGCGGCTGTGCTCAACCTGGCAGCGGTATCCGGGACGTTGCCGACGTACCTCAGCGTCTTTCCCACGGACAGCAGTGGAAACTGTCCGTACGGCGGGGCGAACCCGGCGCCTCCGACCGCGAACATCAACGTCAATGCGAGCACGAACCAGGCCAACCGGGTGGTAGTCCCGCTGGGTCCGGACCATACGGGTGGCCCGACGACCGATGTGTGCGTGTACAACTCGCTCGGCACCATCAACTTCGTGCTGGACGCGAACGGCTGGTTCGGAAGCTCGAGTGCGCCGTCTCAGGCGAAACAGTTCCAACCGATAGGACCTTCCCGGATCTGCGACACGCGCGCCGGGCAGGGGACGCCGTGCACCGCCAACTCGCTGACCGCCGGCGCCGTTCTGACTGTGGCGGTGGCCGGGCAGGGCGGGGTCCCTGGTTCAGGGATCGTGGCCGTGATCCTCAATGTCACCGCCGTCTCCGGTACACAGGGAACCTTTCTGTCCGTCTACCAAGCGGATGTCCCGCGACCCAACGCCTCCGATATCAACGTGAACGCCGGTCAGAACCTCCCCAATCTCGTGATCGTGGCGCTGTCGGCCGCAGCACCGGCGGGAGACGTCGACGCGTACAACAGCCTGGGCACGATCGACGCCGTCATGGATGTGGCGGGGTGGTTCCAGTAGGCTCCCGTCGCAGCGGTTACGGGCGAGACGGCCTCGCGAAAGCCGAGCGCAGTTTGCCGACTGCGCGGCGAGACGTTTGCACCGCCCGCCACGCCCTGGACGAGGTGACCGACGCGAGTTCGGCTTCGAGTCGTGCTGCGTGGCCCTGGTAGGCCGCCACCTGCTCCTCGAGCCCGTTGATATGGTCCTGCACGTGCTCCAGCTGCGTTCGGCAGACGTCCAGTTCCGCGAGCGCGTGCGCTGACACCTTGACGATCTCGTGCTTCTCGTCATTGAGCCACGAGACGACCGGACCCGAGGCGATCGGGACGTGGCTTGCAATTGCGATGAGGTACGTCGAAGGGAGCTCACGCACCTCGTCCCACCTCTCATCAGACTTGTGCACCGAGTGAGGCTCGACTCCGACGGGCCCACGTGCGATCGGAGCCATCACGGAGCCCGTGAGGAAGCGCTGACCCCAGAGTTCGACGTGATGCAGTCGGCTGCGCAGAAGCGTGAGCAGTTCCTCCGTGTCCAGCTCGCGGACGTGATACGGGTTGCTCTGGTGCATGTGCTCGGTGTGGACATGCCGGTCCGGCGTCGAGATGAGGAGGACGCCGTCCGGAGTGAGAACGCGGTCGATCTCGGCAAGCAGCTCATCGTGTTCGACCACGTGTTCGAGTGCTTCGAAACAGGTGATGGCATCGAACGACGCGGGCTCGAAGCGGCTCAGGTCAAGCATCGAGCCGGTCTCGAAACGCAGATTCTCGCGACCGTACTTGGACGTGGCGTGCTGAACGGAGTCGGCGTCGAGCTCGATTCCCACCACGTCTCTGCCGGGTCGGGCGAGAAGGTCGGCGCCGTAACCTTCGCCCGAGGCAAGGTCGAGTATCCGGCCGCCCTGAATGTGCGCAGATGCGAACAGATAACGGTGGAGGTGTTCGTAGATGACGCCGGGCTCGGGAGCCCATGGGACGCAGCGCTCACCCGTCCACGGGATGAGCCGGGTCGGGGTGGCGCGATCGCCTGCCACGCCAGGATCTCCGGGCCGCCCGCCGTCCACCATGGTGGCCACATTACCAGCGCCGTTGAACCGATCGCGCGTTCACGGCGACGTCGTCAGCCCGCACAGTTGAGTCGCTCCGGGCGGCAACGTGAGCACGGAAACGATTCCGCTGTCCGTGACATTCAGATAGACGGTCTGACCGCCTTGCACGGGCGAGTCGACAGGCAAGGTCAGACGCTGTGAATCGGACGCGAAAGCCAGCCGCGTCTCGACCTGGCCGCTGCTGGCCGGAGTGATCGCAACCGACGCTGGGCCCATGAACATCAGCGTGACCTGCGGGGCCTGACCGCCGAAGGCCACGGAAACGCACCCGTTCGCGGTGGTGATCGACGAGGTCTGCAGCCTGAGCGGTACCGAAGGCGGCTCACCCGCCGATCCGGTCACGGGCCGCGCTGTGATGCTCGTCTGCAGAAACAGCGCCGCGTTCAGGCGGTCAGTTGACGAAACGGGGTCGCGAAGCGGCAGCTTTCCATCGCTCATCATCGACCTCAGCACGCCCACGGTCAGGTCGGGCGTCCGCGCGGGCTCGACCTTGGCGTCATCGCCAGAAGCGAGTTGCGCCCCGTCTGCGATCAGATGCGCGGCGGCGAGGATCTGTCCGCGTGTGGCGGCCTGGGCCGGAGCGACAACGAGAAGAGAGGTCCTGAGGCCCCCGATTCCATTGACCGCCATGATCACGGTGCCCGCGAGGGCGACCCAGAGCAACGGTGACCTCTGACGTGTGAGCCTCGTGAGAATCACCCCAACAGTCGCGATCACCAGCGCGACGAACGTGTACGCATATCGACCTGACTGAGACTCGTTGACCCCGAGGGCTATCCGACCGACTCCCACGACGGCGAAGAACATCACGGCGATGATCGGCCCGGCGAAGACGTACGCAAGCCTCCCCCGCGCAAGTCCCCGCTGCCGGTAGAGCCATATCGCGAGGGCAAGGATCGCAACGCCGCCGAGGCCGGCCAGCCCCGTGGTCGCGTCAACGGCACCTGTCATCCCGTTCCAGACGTATTGTGGAAGAAGCGTCAGCTCACCTTTGGGAGCGGGCGTGGTCGACAGCGCGCCGCGCCCGAAAACGGCGAGCCAGGCGAGGTAGACGGCGGCTGGAACCGAAACCACCCTCGCTGTGGCAGGCCAGCCGCGCCTCAGCAAGGCTATCAGGCCGGCGAGAGCGACCATGTAGACCCCAACTCCGGAGCACATGATCGCCGCGAGACCAAACGGCCAATACAGAGCATCGCGCCGAGCGCTCCCGTCTGGACGGTCCACCACAAACGCACCCAGCAGACCGATAGCGATCGGCAGGACGTAGCTCAGCTGAAACGCGTACGTGAGGTTCTCCGCTCCCGCTCCAAGGACCAGGAAGACGGAAGCGAGACCCGTCGCTATCCAGGGATCCGCGCCCAGCCGTCGCATCCACCGCCAGAGAAGATGAGCGACGAGTACATGCGCGGCAATCTCGAGTCCGATGTAGGGGAGGTACGATCTGAGCCCGACCAGCTTGTAAAGAGCAAGGTCCAGCAGGATCGGAATGGTGGTCCAGTGTTCGTTGTGAGGGGTGAGCAAACTCAGCGAGTGTCCCGGTTGCATCCTCGCAAAGAACTCGAAGATGTCCCCCATGAACCACAGGTGTCTGTCGAAATACAGGAGAAGAGCGAAGGCGAGCGGTAGCGATGCGTAGTGCGCGATCGTCGCAGCCGCCTCTCCCACACCCGAAGAGGGATGAATGGCCTTCCCAAGTGTGGCGGTGGTGGACTCGCGGAGCGTGGAAGGAGGCTCCTGAGTGACCGATCTCATGCCCATCGCGCGGAATATTCTCACCGCACAGGCTTGCGTGGAGCGATGGTCGACCACCCGGTAGACTCCACCGCCGTGATGAGCTCGCGGCCAGGCTGAGCCCGTGCCCGAGGTCTCCGCGCGCACGGCGCGCAAGCGCGCGCTGGCGGCCCGCTGGTTGCGCGGAAGGGGGATCGAGATCGGGGCGCTGCACAACCCACTGCCGGTGCCGCCGGCAGCGAGCGTCACGTATGTGGACCGACTTTCCGTCGAAGCCCTGCGACAGCAGTACCCTACGCTTGCCCACGAAGCCTTCATGCCTGTGGATGTCATCGGAGACGCGCAGGACCTCTCAGCGTTTGGGACGTGTTCTCTCGACTTCGTCATCGCCAATCATCTTGTGGAGCATCTCGAGGATCCGATTCGCGGCCTCGGCGAGATGCTCCGCGTTCTAATGCCCGGTGGCGTCCTGTATCTCGCAGTCCCCGATCCGCGCAACACGTTCGACAGGAATCGTCCTTTGACCACGATGCACCACGTGATCGCCGACTACCGGAACGGCACCGAGGCCTCTCGTCAGGAGCACTTCCGTGAATGGGTCGACACAGTCGAGGTTCTCGAGCAGCCGCAATCGTGGAGCGAGACCGATCGCGCGAACCGCGCGAAGCAGCTCGATGGGATGGACTACAGCATCCACTTCCACGTGTGGCGACCCGACACCTTCATCGAGCTCCTCATCGCCGCCCGGCAGGAGCTGGGGCTGCAGTTCGAGCTCGCGGAGGCGCTGACCTGCGAGCGCGAGGATGACAACGAGTTCATCTTCGTGTTGCTCAAGGAGGTCGGAGCGTCGCCGCCGCTGGTGCCCACCGGCAGCGACGCAGCCGAGGTCGGGAGGCTCAGAGAGACGCTCCAGCGAGCGACTCATGATCGCGAGGAGGCCGCGGAGCGCGCAGGCGTCGCTGAGGAGCGGCTGACGGCCTCGCGGGCGCAGCTCGAAGCGCTCTACCTGACGCGCAGCTGGCGAGTGACGAAGCCGCTGCGCTGGATCGGCCGGCAGGTGCGGCGCGGGGCCCAACGCTAGCCACCTCACGAACCTGATCGATGCGCCGCCGTGACCGAAATGTCGGACTCGGGCTGCGAGGATCCGGGCCGTGGTCGGTCGCGTCAGCCTTGCCTTGGCCTGCGCTCTTGCCGCCGGCGCGATTCCAATTTCGGCGGGAGACTCCGTTCTGGGCACGTTGGCCGCGCGGTATCCGGAGCCGGCAACGAAGGATGCGTCGTGGGCTTCTGGATCGACGTACACCGGCGCGGCGAGGGAAGCCGCGTCGCAAGTGCGCTCCCACTCTCCGACACAACCGACAGACCAGACAGCAACCGATGGTCCCCCGGCGCCTCGCGGTCTGTTTGCCTTGACCAATCGGTACTCGAGCAGCGGGTCCTACGGATGGCCGCTGCTGAGCGGATGCAGCTGGGCCGTTTGGGTTGCTCAGTGCGCGAACCTGACGGTGTACGGCAACGGCACGTCGTTCGACGACGTCGGCTGCGGTCCGCCGAACGGGTGCGCTTTCGGGCGGGAGTTTCAGTGCGACGAGCTTGCGCAGCGCTACGCGTACTACGCCTGGGGCGAACCCAAGACGTGGTACGGGTACGGTGGCAGCGACGGCAGCGCGGCGCAGATGTGGAACGCGGCGCCGGCACTGCCGATCCCTCTGCAGCGGTTTGCGAACGGCGCAGGTCTCCCGCCGCAGCAGGGCGACCTGATGATCTTCGGTCCTGGATGGTTGGGGAGCTACTGGGACGGATCAGGTCACGTTGCGATCGTTCGAGATGTGGGCCCCGGTTTTGTCGACATCGTCGAGCAGAACGCAACGCCAAGTGGCACCGACCACCTCGCTCTGCACGGCTCGCAGGTGACGGCGAACGGCTATACGCCCGTCACCGGCTGGATTCGGAACACGGTGCAGGCGCCGGTGTCGCTGGCGGTGAGCAACGTGGCGGGAATGCCGCAGACGGTGTCGGAGGGGACGGGGAACATCGACGTGCTCTGGCGAGGAACGGACGGCCGGCTGTGGACGATCGGATATCGGAACTCCCGCTGGGCAGGGCAGGCGACGGCGATCAGCCCGGCAAACCTGGCCACCGACCCCACCGTGGTCTCGTCGGACCCGGGGAAGGCCGACGCGTACTGGGAGGGGATCGACGGGAACCTGTGGCACGTGGCCTACCAGGCGGGCTGGTACGGCAGCGGCGCCTGGGGCACCGCAGCCTCGCTGGGCATGGGACCGATGCAGTCGGCGCCGCATGCCACAGCGGGTGGTGGAAGCATCGACGTGGCGTGGCGGGGTGCCGGTGGCAGCCTGGAGGTCCTGCACGCGGGAGTGGCTCCGGGAGCCACGGGAGCCGTCGGCGGGGTCGCCTTCGGGGGCGACCCGTATCCCGTGGCCGTGGGCAACGGGCAGACGGATGTCTTCTGGCGCGACCCCGGCGGCAATCTCTGGATGGAGCAGCGGATGTCGTGGGGCTCGGGGTCGGCCCAGGAGTTGGGTGACGGCCCGTTGGGCTCGGACCCGGTGCCGGTTTCGGCTGGCGACGGCAACGTCGACGTGTTCTGGCACGGCACCGACGGCGGGCTGTGGCACGTCGCGGTGGCCTCCGGAGTGGGTGGCGCGCCCCAGCGCGTGGCCAGCCAGGGCATGGTGGGCCGCCCCACTGCTCTGGAGGAGACCGCGGGAGCGATCACCCTGGTGCTGCGGCGCACCGACGGCAACCTGGCAACGCTGCTCCAGCTGCCGGGCGTCGGCTGGGTGGGACCCGAACTGTTGGGCGACGGACCTGTGGGCTCGGACCCCTCGTCGGTCAGCTATGCGAGTGGGGCGACCAATGTGTTCTGGCGCGGCCAGAACGGTGGTCTCTGGACCTCTGCCGCCTGTCCCGGCTGCTCCCTCCCACCCCCGCCTCCCGTCACCACCCTGCCGTGAGCAAGGCCGTGGCGGGCGTGCTCGCCTCTGCCGTGACGTCGATGGGGCTCGCCGCGCTGGGTTTCCTTCCGACCCAGCGTGCGGACGCCGCAGCGCCGCTGGGCATCGACGTCAGCTCCTGGCAGGGCTCGTCCGTCAACTGGTCAGCCGTCGCCGGCGCCGGTGTCTCGTTCGCCTACATTCGAGCGGGCGAGGGCACCGGGCTCGTCGACAGCGAATTCAGGGCCAACTGGTACAGGTCGACCGGCGCGGGACTCATTCCGGGCGCATATCTGTTTTTTCATCCAAGCGAGGATCCGGTCGCTCAAGCCAGACTTCTGCTCACGCAGTTGCACGGTGTCGATTTCACGCACGGAGACCTGCTGCCCGCGATCGACGTCGAGGTCACCGATGGCCAGCCTGCTTCGACGATCGTCGCGAACCTTCAGACCCTCGTGAATGCAGTGGCGGCTTCCATCAACGCGTACCCCGTGATCTACACAGCGCCGGCCTGGTGGGATGGGCACGTGGGATCGACCGCGTTCGCTGCCGATCCGCTGTGGGTTGCGAATTGGGGCGTGACCACGCCCTCGGTGCCCGCTTTCAATTGGGGTGGAGCAGGGTGGCAGGTCTGGCAGTACTCGAACGCCGGATCGGTCGCCGGGATTCCGGGCTCTGTGGACATGGACACCGGAGGAAGCGGATCTCTGCCCTATTACGGTTCTGCCGGGTTGATGCCACAGCAGGCGCCGGTGTCGCTGGCGGTGAGCAACGTGGCGGGAATGCCGCAGACGGTGTCGGAGGGGACGGGGAACATCGACGTGCTCTGGCGAGGAACGGACGGCCGGCTGTGGACGATCGGATAT